>VMHT01075785.1_pt1 | contig 17126 bp, 21 predicted proteins | sample 4693611 | NCBI WGS metagenome assembly VMHT01 (sample SAMN12280063, study PRJNA550983) | marine metagenome | isolation source: seawater sampled from same location over 5 years 0.02-0.2 micron viral filtrate | place: USA: collected off the coast of southern California halfway between the port... ...
CAATTATATTACTTTCATAAGTTAAAGAAGAATTTCCTCCTAATGCATATTGGCTAAAATCTTTAAAATAAGGCAATACGTTTGTACTCTGACCTTCTAACAAGATACTTGCAGTACCATTAGTATAATCTAATCTTGGTATGTCTGTTTGTTGTACTTCTATTAAAGATATGTTTGTTATATTAAATTCTGTGCCTATGCCACCAACAAATCTTATGTAATTTGGATATGAATTATTATATACTGCGTTTAAAGTTTTTGTGCCACTTGTTGTATAAAACCTTTCTGAACTACTTAATTGACCAAAAGCACCAGTATTACTTATACCTATGGTAGTTGTAGTAGCACTTATTATATCTAAATCAAAAGTGATTATATATCTTTTATTATTCCCAAGAGTACTAAAAGTTTGCTGTAGATAATTATTAGAAGATGTTTGTACTGACTTTGCTAAATTATCTCCAAAACTCCAACCAGTTCCTAAAGTCCAATTATCATTAGGATCTACTTGTTTAACTGATACGTTGTCTATCCAATAACTTTCTCCATTGGCTAAAGGACTACTTGAAAAACCTACATATAATCTTTGATTAGCTGTACTTGTAACAAAAGTAAATTTATAATCTTGAAAATCACTTGTTAAATTAGGGTTAGTTATAGTATTAAATGTACTTGTTTCTCCGATATAACCAAAATTAAAAGAATTTACAGAATCTGATTTTGCCTTAAATTCTATAATGTAAGTTTTACTTGCTAAAGTTGGAATTACACCACCTGACATAGTAAAACCAGTAGGGCCTCCTGCTGTATTATTGTCAGTCCATTTAGCCGCTTCAATTGAACTATCCCAAGAAATAACCCCTCTAAATTGTTGCCAATCTCCTATAGAAGTGTTAAAATTAGCATTATCTCCACTAACTAACTCGCTTCCTAATTCACTAAAGTTTCCGTTTTGTACTAAATTAGAAGATAGTATTGAAACATCTTGTATTAAATAATCTGGATTAACTCTTGTGGCACTTGAATTTCTTGTGAAATCGAAATCAGCATCTGTTACTTCTTTAACTGAAACATTGTCTATTGATATATCAGTAACTCCGCTACTTCTTGCAAATGAAATAACTGTACCTGTTGCTGTAAATGTAAAATTTTTAGTTCCTAATGAGTTTATACTACTTGTAATATCACTAGCACCTTCTGCTAAAGTACCTACTTTTAAACTACCAGAAACAGAGCTAGTAATGTCAAACCTCAAAGCATAAGTCTTACCTACCACTAAAGTAGTTTGGTAAACACCAGAAAAAGAGCCAGATGTACTTAATATTCTACACACTCCTCCAGATATTGTTGCTTGTCCACCTTTAACCCAATTAGAATCTGTAGCGAAATTACCATTTACTACAAGCTCCTCGCCTAAAGCATAAGCTGGTTTTATAGAATTTAACACACCTACTCCATAAGCTGTTGGAGTTGTAATTATACTTGCTTTTTGTAGTAAACTCATATTAACAATCTTTAAGGTTTTCTAATAACTGAGTAGTCATTATGTTGTTTTCGTATGTACTCGTTCTTCTTCTAAGATCAGAAGTTAAGTATTCTATATCATAAACAGATCCCCAGTATATAGGATTGGTAGCATTTCCCCACCAACTATAACTATAGTCTATTCCCCAGTTTATCGTGTTTGCCATTTCTTTATCTTCTTAAATAAAAGTTCGTATTTACTCAAATACTGTTTTAGTTTTACTATATTTTTTTCTTTTGGTTTGTATCTCAAAGTACCCACCCATTAAACGTTGCATCTGAATCAGGAAATACATCTCCTCCACTATTGTTATTATACTCAGGAAATAGATTACTATTGTTGTTTATGTAATCTAAAAATCTTTGTGTATAGTATTCTGCCGTGTTTCTTGCTTTGTTTACTAGAAAGTCTACCTCTCCTTTAGAAACTGATTCAGAGTTCTCTGATGTTCCTTTAAATACGCCTCCTGCTTTGATTTTGTATGCTGCATAAGGATAATACTCTGCCTGAGCATACCATATCAACATAGGTTGTACATATTCATTTACTAAGGTTAGATAGTGTCCTGATAAACCTGATCCTGAAATATCTGCTCCTATTTTGTCGTATAACTTAGTTCCTAAATAGTTTCTTATTTCTATTTGTTGTGCAATCTTAATAAATTGTATAAACAAATCAGTATCTGTATTACCATCGATAATACTGTTCTTAACTAAATCTGTTCTTGATATGAATAATACTGTTGCCATATTTATCTACTTATTCCTATTTTCTTAGCGTATGCTGCCGTATATCCTTTATAAGGCATATCCTTTGGTGCTACAGGTACTTTCTGTGCATTCTTAGGATATTTAAATCCTCTACTTTTAGCTTGAGTTGAGGTAATCTCTTTACCCATTGATTTATCGCTTTTTAGTCTTTGGTATGTTTTACGATACCACCTATGGGAACATCTAGCTCCTCCTTTATAAAGCCAAATGCTATAATTCTCAGAACCACCTTTTCCAAAACCTGCATTGACAGACTTTTTACTCATTGCTACGATATCCTCTTTACGATATACCTTTTTAGCTTTGACCATTTTCTTACAAAACTCTCTAGATGTTGGTTTAGTGCTATTTGGATTGTATGTATATCTAACTAAAAACTCAACATCAAATTGTGCTGCTTGTTTTGAAGTACCATCTTGCTCACTCTTTTTTGTTTTGTTTGCTCTACCAGTACTAACTAGATTTACTTGATTGTTTAAATCCTCAACTACTCCATCTTGTTCATCTTCAAAATCATAGTTTACTTCAGATTCATCTACGATTTTAAACTCTTTTAGTATATCTTCTTCATCCTCTCCTAAGTCGATTAACTCGTCTGCTATTTCGTTGTCTATATTATTTTTAGAAAGTTTAACTCCTGTTTCTTCTTCTCTAGTTTCATCATCCTCTACATTCTCTAAGTCTGTAAATTCTAACGGCTGAAGCGTTTTAAAGTACAAATGCAACGAGATATTGTTATAGGCTAGTATTTTATCGAAAGCCTCAATTAAAAGTCCTTGAAAGCTCTTAATTACAAGATTGTCAAATAATATAGAACCTGTCTTTAATTCGTCTGCATTGTTTCCTAGTCCTGTATCATCTTTAATACCAAATAACATTGGACTTACAATTCTGTGAGATACCATTATCTTTTTAGAACTTTCTGAACTTAAAAACTCATATTGTTGATGTGCATCACTAAGTTGCACAGGTTCGATACTTGCAGCAGTTTCTGCATTATCATTAAAGGCTAATATAAATTTACCTGCATTACTAGAACCACTAAACTTTTCATAGATTCTTCTCTCTATCATTTCTCTTTGCTCAGGATCAGGAGTTCCATTATTCATATTTATAAGCATACTCGGAGCAAGACCTTGTAAAATGTTGTTTAAATGAAAGTTAGATATTTCCTCCTCTAATTCAGCGTATTGTGTACCACCTTGATAATCTACTGGACTATAATATTTAAAACCTGCTCTGTATGGCTTTATGTAAAGTATTTCTAGTCCTTCCTTAGAAGTTCCGAATGCAGGTATTCTTGTTAGTTCGTTTCCTCGCTTGTACTTTGCCCAATCACTAAAATAGTAATAAGCATCTATCTCTCCTTTATCATTGCACTTCTCTGCTCTAAGAGTTTCAATAGGCATATGTTCTAACTGTACAATCTTGCTTCTATCTTTTGAATAGATAACTTGTATAGCACATTGTCCCATTAATTTAAGATCATAGCATAATTTTCTTACACAATCATTATTAAATAAAGACTTCATTTGAGCGTACTGGTCAGGCTTTCTATTTGAATTGGTAGCATCTAATCCTTTTCCGTAAATCATCTCGCTAACACCATTTATAATAGCGTTGTTAGTAGGACTTCCGTTGTATCTGTCTATTAAGTATTGAAAATAGTTGTTATCTGCTCCGTACTCAATCCAATCTTTACCACTAACCTCTTTTACTCTTGGCGAAGTGTAAGTGCTTAAATTTACTATACTTAAATCTGATTTGTTTTTCATATTACTATATAATCATTATCGTAAGCATCATTTCCTGATGGTGTTGTATATTCTCCATTGTTTACTGAGTAACTTGAAATAGCCTGGTCAGTACAGAAAACTTTGTCTTTATAAATTACATTACTACCCTGTTTTAAAGTTAGGTCATAAAACCTTCCCTCTACTAATATAGGACTTAATGCTTTTGATATCACTAAATAATTTTTATCTGTTATTGTGCTTACTGAGTATGTTGTAGAGGTGTTTGTTGAATCGTCTCTTAGTATCATACTTACAGTACTTGCATAGCTTCTAGGTATTACCTTGAATGTTTGAGCCGATGCAGATGTCGTTAAGTGTATCATACTTATATAACGTACAAAGTTTAGATTTTGTGTATAAAAAAAGAGGAGCTTTAAAACTCCCCCTTTAAAATTAATTAATGAAAACTTTTGTAATATACAAAAATTATTTTAATTAGGTGCTATTTGGTCAGTATCTGAATTATTTACAACCTCTGTGTTTAACACAAATGGTGGTGGTATTCTTTCTTGTGATACTAAAGTTAGTGTAAATCCACTAAGGTCTCCCATAGCAGCACCACTTACGATTGATCCTCCTGTTACTTCTGCTCCGTGTTCTAAGCCCATTACAAAGTAGTTACCATTGTAATCTTCAACAAAAACGTGTGGTCGTCCGTGTGAGATTAATTTAACTTCTTCTTGTGTAGCTTTTTCTAGGAAAGTAAGCGTTAAGTTTAATGTTGATTCGTAGAACGTAGTTCCGTTTTCTCTTGAGCTATTGATTGCAGTTTCTAAAGATGAATTACCTTTAATGTCAAACTTCTTTAAAGCACCACTTGAAGATGGTGCAGATCCTGTTAAGGAAGCAAAAGTATCAATTTGACCATTAAAGTCAGAATCAAAAGGGGTTTTAGACGCACTATCTGCTGCTGCTCCGAGTGATCCGAAATCTGCAAAGTAAACAGTCTTTAAACCACCTACTCCTGATTTACAGGGTACTGCACGTCCTTGAGTTATTGTACAAGCCATAATTGTTAGTATTAAAAAAGGGTAGGTAGATTAATACCCACCCCTTTATATGTTAGTTAAAAATATTAAGAATAAAGAACTACGTCTGCACCGATTCCGATTTGAACCCCTGCAGTATATCTCATTATTACTCTTACGTTTTGTGATCCATCGATATCTGACATATCAATTACTTTAACTTCGTTTCTGTCATTTAATAGACCTGTTCCGAAGAATAAGTTACTTGATCTTGCAGCCATTGCATTGTTGTCAGCTAATCCTGATGTAGCATAGATTTTAACACCATCAAAGAATAAACCATCTAATGATTGGTTGTTCCCTTTGTTGTCATATCCGTTAGCTCCTAAACCTGATGCACCAAATCCTCCTAAAGCTCTAACGTAAGCTCTATAGATATTTTGTGATACATAAATGTGTAAGTCATCTGCTCCGTAAACTGCACTTGGAATAGCATCAACTATTTTTCCTAATTCAGTTACTACGTTTGCAGCAGTTACAGTTGCTTTTGCAACATCTACTACAGTTCCATCAGCAGCAGCTAAAGTTTTTAAACCATTGAAGTTTCCTTCTCCTGCAGCTCCACTCCATATAGAAGTTTCAGTTGCGCTTGATACCTCAGCAGCTACTCTTGCGATAACGAAATCAGAGAATAGTGAAGGTAAGCTATCAAATGCAGAATATCCCATTTGTGCAGCTTCCCAATCAGCGTGAAGTTCTTTCTTACAGATTTGTAAGTTTACTTGTAACTCAGTTGGAGTTATTACTTTTTCAGTAAGTGTAAGACCTGAAGTCGAAGAATCGAAATCGCAATCTGCACTTCTTACTAAGTTTGAAAATGCTCCTACTTTCATAGCAGCTTTGTACTTGATGTTTGGCATAATAGTTATGGCAGCATCATCTAATGTTTTTGCAGTTAAAAGACTAGCTGCAAGATATTTTCCTGCAAACTCTCCTGCATAACTACTACTTGTAATTGTTGGGTTTGGCATTTTTTTTAATTTTAATTGTTAGTTAATCTTTTCATTACTCTATCTAAAGTTGTTTCTTTTCTGTTTTGAGCAAACTTTAAATTGACTTTTTCTTTTACTTCTGGATTGTGAGAGATAGGCTCAGTTGCAGGAGTTTCGCTAAGTTCTTGTTTTACTTGCTCCTCTACTTCTGCCATTTCTTCTTTCTTGTCCTTCAGTTCGTTTATCATACCTTTGATTTCCTCAACGGCAGATTCAAATTCTTGTTTAGATACATAAGCCTCTACTTCTTCTTCAGCCTCTACTTCTTCTTCTGATTCCTGTGCTTTTATCTCTCCAATGATTCCTTCCTCGCTTACTACAAGGATGTTACCATCTTCCATTTGATATTCGCCTACAGGTACTGCTACTCTGTCATCTTCAGTAACAATAAAGATTTCGTTTCCTGCTTCAAAAGCCTCAGCTTCTAAAATTGTACCATTGTCTAGTTTAGCCTGAGCTAACTTTACTTCCTCTTGAGTTTCTTCAGTAGCTTCTAGTTGTGTTTCTACTACTTTTTCCTCTCCTAAGAAAGTTTTGATTTTGTCTAAGATTTCTGTTGATTTCATATTACTATAACGTGTTAAAATTTATATTTGCATTTTTATATTATTTTATAAAAAATTCATTTTTTTAGCTTTTAGTAGCTCTCTACTATTTGCATCAATTTCTTTTAGTCCTTCAGAAATAGCTTTTTTAAAACTTTGTATTTTGCTTGGGACTTCTATTCCTAAATTTTTTGATGCTTGTTCTAATTCTTGGTATCTTGCATTTGCTTTAAGATATGATTTACCTGCTGCATCATAACCATTTAACATATCTTGTATTGCTGTTTCAATTTTAAAAACACTTTGATATGCTTTCGTCATTAATTTATTTGCGTTTGTGAATTCATCTTCAAAACTATTGATTAAATTAAGTTCTACCTTTACAGAAGATAATTCTTGTTTATTCATCTCGACTATTTTAGCCATTGCTTTTTTACTCATAACTTATATTTTACCGATTCCTTGATTTATTATTTTACCCTTGCAGCACTTTACTGAATAGGTTTCTTTATCTTTACATAAACAACCTCTACGTCCACCCTTTGGACTTGTCTTACTTGGTGTTTCAAATTGTTTCATATTACTTTAAAAGTTGTTTACCTTTTTGTAATTGTTTCTCTCCGTACTCTACTGTATTCAATGCTTCTTTGTATTTTGGTATGTCGTTAGGACTAACACCTAAATCTTTTGCTGCAGATTCTACTGCTTGAATGCCTTTTTTTAAAGCATTAAGATCTCCTTGTAATGAATCTATATCTACGGTAATAGCTCTTTCAACTTTGTCAAGTTCTTCTTTACTAATGTCTATATTCTTTCCAAAAACTTCTACACCTTTAACAAATTTTAAGGCATCATCAATTAAACCTAACTCAACTCTCTCTTTGCTAAATAGCATTTTACTAATTCTTTTGCTCATTTTATTTTTTTAGTTTATAACCTCACTAGTTAATTATATCTCTCCATCTTTTATAATAGAACGTATCACAGATAACATTTCTTCTGCTTCTTCTTCATCAAAGTCGTTTATAGGTTCTTTAGGTCTTTCCATTTTGTCAGCAAAGTAACCCTCTATTGAGAAACCTTTTACTTTACCTGTTTTAACAAAGTCATTCCAGATTTGTTCGTTGTTTACTTTTACTGCACCCATCCAAGTTCCTACAGGAACACTTAATCCGTACTTACGAGATTTATCGTGTACCTCATCTTCTACTAACCAAGACTCTACTAAAGTTAATCCGTTGATCGTGTGTTGGTGTTCTAATGTAGCTTTTGATTGATTGCCATTCATTAGATAAAGTTGAGAAGCTCTCTCTACTGTTTCTTTTGAGAAATAAATATAATATTCTTCTTCTCCTTTTCTACGATAGATAGGTTTGTTAGGAACAAGCAAAGCACCCATTAAGATACGTTTCTCTTTGTTTACTTCTGCAAGTTTTATCTCCTCGCTTTTTAGAGCTATAAAATCTTCTTCTATTGCAGGATTCTCAACTACCGAAATAGCTTCTATTCCTGTCATTTCATCGTCTCCTAATATTAATTCAACTATTCTCATACTATTATAACGTATTAATTATTTTTTTTGTTTATCCTAAACTTGCACTTGTTACAATGTTTCTGTCTAACTCTTGTGCCGTGCTTACATCTCCTGAAACTACAAATGCTCTTGGTGGAGGTTGATTACCTAATAACTCTGCTAATTGATTAGTTCCTGTTGATCCTACTGTACTAAATTGAGGAGGTAATGATGATGTTGCAGCTGTTGAGATAGCAGGAGTTGAATCTCCCCCTGTTGCTCTTGCTCCTAATCCTGCAGGTGGTGTAGGTGGTTTAGTTGCTGCTATTTTTTTAACATTTCTTATACCTGTAGCTATTACTGCTGCTGCTCCTATAAATCCTGACAAACCTCCTTGTGCTAATGCTTTGTTTGCTCCTGCATAAGTATCTTGTAATGCTTGTACTATTGCAACTGCTTTTCCAAACTTAGAGTTTTGTCCTACTATTGTAGCTATATCTCCTAATGTTTTTTTAAGTTGTTGTGATTTAGCATCTCCTAAGTCTTTTTCAATCTTTTTTTGTTGTTGTGCATTTGCTTGTTGGTAGTCAAGTAATTCATTGTTAGCATCTATAAAAGATTGTGTCCCCTCTTCGTAAGAATTTCTTTTTGCAGTTAGCCTTTCTTCTTCTATTTGTTTTTCAATTTCTAAATTGTCTAACATTGTCTGAATACGCTTAACTTCATTCTGCTCCATTTCAGCATTAAACAATCTTTGCTCGTTTTGTCTTACAGCAGTAGCCTCATCGTTAGATTGTTCTAGTTCTATCTTTTCTTTTGTTAAGGATATAGAGTTAGATTTTTGCTCAGATAAAAAACCTTCTATTTGTGCTTCAACTGCCTTCTTTTCATTTTTTGCAGATAACAAAGCTAAGTAATCTTCTTCCTTACCAGTTAAGTCAAATTGTGCTTGAGCTTGTTGAATCATTAAATTAACATTTTCAAGCATTTTTTGTTTTTGATCTTCTAGTGTAATTTTTAATTCTTCATTAGCTTTTATTCTTTCATCTATGTTTTTAAGATCATTGTCTCTTATTTGTCTTTGTTGTTCTGCTTGTCTATCGTATTGCTCTATTAAGCCTTGATTTTCTATTCTTGCTCTTTCAGCTGCCTTTTTTAATTGTACATTTGCTTTTACATTTTCTGCTATTGCTTTTAAGCTAATCTCACTAACACCCTCTACAATTTGACTACCTGCTTCTCCTACTTCAGAAACTGCTTCACTAAAGTTTTCAACTATACTTTTACTTGCATCTACTGCACCATCAACAATATCTTTAAATACTTCTGCATTTTCTTCTAAACTTTTATTTAATTTTTTTATTTTTTCTACATCATTACCACCAAAAAAAGATTCTTCCCAAGCTAATTGAGCTAACACTATTGCGTTCTTAATTGCTAGAAAAGTAATTTTAAATGGAGTTATAACAAGAGTTAAGATTCCACTCATTACTTTCCCCAAAGCATCAAAGCCATCTGTTGTAGCAGTTATGTTATTATAAACATCAACTAAAACACTAGCAACTTCTGTAAATACTTGAGATATAGTACCTATTACTACTTTAAAAGTGTCTGCTACTTGTTGATTGCTTTCTATTGCATTTTTTAAAAATGTAAATGCTTTTTCTAAAAGAAATATTATACCACCTGCTTTACCTATTGCTCCTAAAGTCTTTGTAAAACTTCTTGTGGTTTTTTCTACTTTTTTTTGAGTTTGCTCATTAGCTTGTAATTCCTTTTTTACTTCTTCTAATTCTAATTTTAACTCTTTAACTTGTTTGATTGCTTTCTCAGCAGTTAGTTTGATTTCTGCCTCTACTATTGTTGCCATACATCTCTTTTGAAATTGTTATATGCTTCCTTTATACTTTCAGGATATTTGTATTTACCCTTAGCTATTTTTATGTTTTCCGTTTCGCCTGTTGCTAGAGGCAGTAAGTCTAATATGTTTTTTATCACGCTAGTACACTATTTGTATAAGTTAATGTTTTGACTATAAGTTCTATTTCTGACTTGCCTGTTGTTAAGTTTGTGCTTAGACTATTTAAATAATACTCTTTACCATTTATAACTATAACGTCATTAACACTATAATTTAAAATAAAACTCTCTGGCAGTTGTGCAGTTATTTTTATAATCCTTCCTTTAAGATTAAAAGATTGCTGAATAAATTGTTGATAGAATCTACTAAACAAACTATTGGTGTTTACATTACCATTATACTCATCATACTCAGAACCGAAATTTAAAGTGTGATTACCTACTCCTGATGTCTCAAGTGAACTCACATTAGATGGAGCGTTATAACTTGTTAAGTTTGATGAGGTTACAGTATTAGAACTTGAATCAATTAATCGATTAAAAAATATATAAGGTTTACCTAATGTAGTTTTACCTTCTGCATCTACCCACCATCCTATCACATTATCAGTTTGATTTCCTTGATGATCTTGTAAGTTTATTAATACACTTCTTTCAAAAGGTACTTCTTGATTAAATTCTTGTCCGTCATATTTTTCAGGTGCAGAATATTTTAAATCTCCAAAGACTTGACTAAACTGATCAACATATCTTAGACTAGTTTGAGTAACAGGACTAGAGTATTTAAAGTTTACTCTATTGTAAGGTACAGGTCTGTCGATTGTGCTTTGTGTTATATCTACGTATTTTGTAATATCTCTTGTTACTCCTAGTGTCATAAAATCATCAAAGGTCTGTACGTATATTTGTGAGCTACCTCTTTTTGTATAGGCTACTAAATTAAACATCTTAAATAAGCCTGTTAGAAAGTCTAAAATTTTCATCTTAGGTAAATAGTCCTGTATAAAAACAAAGTCGCTTAAACTAAACGCTGAGGCACTATAATTGTGTATTGTAGTTCCATCTTTAGTAATAGTTAAAGCAGTAGATAATGCACCAAAGCTTACGGCTACTTGACAATTTATTCTAAACTCTATATCGTAAGTTCTTTGTTCAAGATTACCACTTGTTAAATCTAACAATGGTACAGATAGGCTTGATGAATTATTAAATGGTACATCTTCTCTATAGAATAACAATTCGTTTGTTGTTTTGTCTTTGACTATTATTTCTCCTGTGTTGTTAGTTGTAGCAGGATCAAGAACTAATCTTAATGTATAGCTCTCTCCTTTATTTACTACTAGCTTGTTGCTTGTTAATACATCTCCACTTCCTGAGCTATATGTAAAATCTGCAAAGGTTAGTTTTTTACCTCTTGTGCCTATATCTATTCCAAATGTAGGGGGATCAGTTTCAGGTTTTGTTATTGGTGTCTTTTCTCTATGTAGCCATAAGTAAAGCTCATCAAACATTGCACTACCAAAAAATGTTTTAGTAGTTCCCTCATCTGCCATATTAAACGTAATATCATATTGAGTTTGTATAGCCTCTATAACTCTTTTAAGTTTTATAGCAGGTTTAAGCTCTTGTTGTAAATCAGGATAGTTTACATTCTTTAATTGATTTGTACTTCCTGTATCGTATGTGTAATACTTGTCAAGAAGTATAAGAGGGAGAACTATATTTCTATTAGCCGTGTTAGTTGCAGCCGTTTGATTGCTTTGTAATCCTGTAGTAAAAGCTGTACGTAAATTATTTATAGCACCACTTGAATAAGTAAAATCATAAGTAGATAAACCATTTAAAGCGTTTAGCTCCTCATCTCCGAATAAGTCTTTTAGGTTGTTAGGTTTTCCAAAGAACACCACTTTATAAGTATGTGGCTTGTTGTCTTTCATTCCTACTCCGTTTAATCTTATTTGACCTGTCTTAAAATCTGTACCATTTAGTTTGAGTATTGCATCTACTCTAAACCTAGCATCAAAGCCATTATCTATATCAAAGTTGTAATAGTGTTTGAATAGTTTGTTGTTTGTTGAGGATGCAGGTAAATTAAATTGCTTAGAGAAAGGAGAAAAGACTTTACCAATATCTCTAATGTCTTTAAGAGCATCAGTAATTGTTACTGATTCATCTTGAAACATATCTACTCTTGTGTTATCTATGTATAGTTCTAAAACTTGCATTAACGTACATTGTTTATAGTTTGGTATGCAAATTCTACTTGTATAGTGTAATCAATTAGTCTGTCGTTAAGACTTGTTTTAAAGCCTAAACTATTTGATGTGATTAATACAGGAAGTGTTTTATTATCGTACTCTATCCATACTCTCTCACTTAATATAAGTTGTTTGAATAACTCATTGTTAGATTCAGGATAGTAACCACTATTAAGAGTAAGGTTTTGTTTAGCGTTCTTAGTTAGTATAGCGTTTTGATGATTGTAAGTATTGTATGATCCATTAGTTAAAATGTTTCGTTTAAACTTCTCCTCTGTTGCAGCTATGCTTATACTATTCTTTTTAAACATCCATATATCTTGATATACACCAAACTTATTTATAAAGGTTAGTTTATAAGGGTTGAATTTACATTCGCTTATATTGTTTACCTTGATAACAGTAACACCCTCTACTGCGTTTACTATAACCTCATCTACTGGGTATATAGTTTCACTTTTAAGAAATTGTTGTAAGCAGATATTATCTTCAAACGTTCCTCCTGAACCCTCTACTCTTTCTCTGTAATTATCAACACCTGCCGATGAAGTGCTAACGTATTGTATTTGGTCTTGTATCTTTAATCCAGTTGAAGGTGTCCAAGTATATATTTGCTCATTGTCATTAAAGAAAGCTACTGAGGTTGTGTTCTCATTATCCACAGGAATCCTTAAAGCATCATCATCTGATTTTAATATTGTTGTGTTAGATTGTAAATAGCCTTGTAGTAGTTGAGGATTAACACCCTCTTCAAAATAACCATATCCTAAAAATGCTCTTACTCCTAATACAGTTGTAACAACAGGACTACCACTAGATAATGTTTCTGTAGTTCTATAATCTACATACATAGTAGTGTAATCATCTGCTGCTGCAACTGAGTTTGGATATGTTCCATTAAACTCTGCAGGTATATAGTCTTTTATAAGCTCTGCTATTTCAAAATTGATTTTAGTGTTAATAGCAGTTGAGGTTAATGTGTATTGTGGACTTCCTTGCCAAGTAGTCTCAGCACCTCCTATGTATATTCTTAACTCAAGTGTTGCACTTGTTAGGTTAGTCGTATCTAGGTTTATAAAGTAAGGACTTATTACGTTTATCTTAGCCATTATTTAAATATTATGTTTTCTAAATCTGTTACAAATTTGTCTTGTAATTCTTTTGGTAATTTTTTTACTGCTTGATTAAAAGGCGTTGTAAAAAACATACTTGGCTTTATACCTGATAAATAAATACTTCTTACCATCATATAACGTAAACTTTTTCTTGTAATAAATCTTCCTTTTTTATCTCTACCTTTAATATTTCTTTTTCTAATCCAATCTGTTATACCCTTTCTTAGACCTCCTCCTTTACCTTTACCAAATTCGTAAGGACTATTAGGTGCTTGTTGTTGTCCGTATCTTTTTGAACCTTTAGGTAGTCTACTAGGGTTTGCTCCTTTAATTCCTTTGTCTACAAACCTACCATAAGAATCCATATAAAACTTAACTCCTATAGTTTCTCCATCTTTAAAGGGAACATACTCTAAGCTATTATACAAGCTCTTAGAAACGTTTTTTTTGCCTTTGGTTAATCTACTCTTTGCTTGTTGGACTACAAACTTTCCAAATATGTTTAAATACTTTCTTGTTTCTTTTAACTGCATACGTTTATATCATTTGCAATTAATACATTAAATGTACAAGCTACTCCTGCCATATCATTTTCAAACCTTTCATAAAAGAACTCACAAGAAGCATCGCCTTCTATTTGGTATTTGTCTCTATATAAATCTCCTTTACTTAATAACCCTACTAATTTATTAGCTACTGCTAGTTGTGTGTTAAGTATATCTTGTTCGTTGTTGTTTCCTCTGAATACGTCTGTTGTTTCCTCTTTTGATTGGTTTACAACATCCATACACATTACTGTTATATTAAAGCTGAGGACTTGCTCCTGAATAGTTGCAGAGTTTACTATAATATGTGATAAAGGAAATATAGTTTGTTTAGATAAATCTATTTCAAATATATCGCCTGTCGTTACTGTATTGACATTCTCATCTGTTAAGAGATTAGTCTTTATAGTTTCCGTAATTTGATAATAACCTCTTACTCCTTGATTACTCATTCCTTATAGATTTGTATTTAACACTAAGTAATAACATTATTAAAAAAACAATAGTGAAGATATTTAAATGAGGTTCTCCACATATACCGAAAAAATGTTTAACTGTTTCTATCATTTTTTAAATTTACTTTTTATATTGTTTGATTCTACCTCTGCTTTTTCTTTCATAAAACTTAAAGCATAAAGACAGGTATGTATGTTTAGTTTAGTGATATCTTCATATCTAGTAACATCTCCTTGAGAGAGTCCGAAAAGTGATTGATACCATCCCCATTTCCTTCCGAAGTTAGATATTGCGCTAAGTTCGTTTCCTTGCCCTCCTCCAAAGAGTTCAGCATAGCTATCGATAAGTCCATCCCTAAATGATAAAAAAAAAGTATCGAACTAAGTACGGCATCCATTGGCATATCTTTCATCTTATCAGGAGCATCTCCTGTATAGTCCTCTATTAGATATTTATCATTGTGCTTTTGTTTGATTGGTCTGTATAGAACATTCATTGCTCTATGAATATTATCCATATCTCCAATGTACGTATCTAAGTCGATGTACTCTCCAAAACTCATATCTTCTAAGTTAGGTATAAAGCCATAAGTCTTACCATTCATTTTAAACTCTCTTACTAGTTGAGGCTTCTCAGTAAACATATCAGTTAGTATAAGTGTGATGTCTTTGATACTTTTAGCTTTCATTTGCATTATCGTATCGCCTCTTAGTCCACAAAAGATTTCAATCATTTTAATAGCTAAGAAGTTCTCATCTGTGTTGTTTCCTTGAATCTTTAGATACCTTTGATATTTGTCTAGTGTGATCTCGCTTAGAGTATCAGGAATATAAACTTCTACTTTCATATATATATAACGTAAAATTAAAAACTTTTAAAAACTATCTTATAGCGTATTGTCCTCTATTAGGATTCTTTAGTTGCATCATTAAAGCGTATCTAGCTGCATCAATACAATCAGGATGTGTACCTGTGGGTTTTTGTAGATTGTTACCCTCTTTGTCTTTTGCCCATACATAACCCTGTAACTCTCTAATAAGATTCTTAGATTGTGATGTTATGTATATTTCGTTTTGGTTAATTAGGTTGATACCATAGACTATTGAATCTCTACCCTTAGTTACTGCAAAGACTTTGTGTCCATAGTTTCTTAGTTCTTGTATTGACTTAGGCTCTGCACTATCTGCATAAATGTTCTCTCGTATCTCATTAGTCTTTATAAAATAACTTAGGTCTCTATTAAGCATTCCCTTTTGATAAAGTACCTCATCAAATATGTAGGATTGATTCCATTTGTAAAGTCTTATAATCGTTGAGGGATCAACTGAATAACCAAAATCTAGTCCTGAGCAAAGTAACCTAGCCTCCTCTGGTATAGTGTCTATAGGTTTCCAGTCTGGAATACATACACCCTCTAAACTACCTATCTGTCCTAGTCCGTACACTTGCCACCAATTTGCCCAGTAGGTTGAGGTCTTTCCTTTCTCTCTAGCTTTTTCTATTTCTTTTACTATAGTATCAGGAAGGCTATCATTGTCTTTGTAGGTTAATGTTATGAAGTTCGCATCTTGTTGTCCTATGAGTTCCTTATCCACCCAGAATAGATTAGCAGGGTTATAGTCTAACCAAATATTACTTGATGTTCTTACTGCTAATTGTTGGTAGGAATCAAAGCTAACATTGTTACACTCGTTAATAAATAAGTCTGTTCTTCTAGCTCCTCTTAGTTTGTCTGGTTGGTCTGTTGAAAAGAACTCAATATAACTACCATTACTGAATACGTATTTTAAGGTACTTTTGTTGAACTTTCTATCATCATACCTATGTAACCCCTTTAAAATGTTTAAGAAGTCTTTTAAAGCACCTCTACGTAAGTGTGGTACAGATTCAGATACTATGCTTATTTCTTTTCCTTTGTTTCTTATTGCATAGTCTATAAGGATAGATATGATAGCTATTGTTTTACCTGCCGATGATCCTCCTCTTACTATACGAACTCTTTTATTTAGTTCTCTTAGTTTCTGTAGTGCTAACGTTTTTGTTATTTGCATTAATCAATAAATAAAGGCACATCTTCGTTTACGTGAATGTCCTTTGTTTCTCTTGGTTTACCTGCTACATAGTTGTAGTAGAGTTGTACATATTTAAAGTCTCCTTTTTCTAAACCTTTCTTTAGAGCTTCAAACGCTAATGGTTCTAAAGGTGTTAGCTTTTCTACTAACTTTAATTCCTCATCTTTAGGCTTTCTACCTGCTCCCTCTCTTTTGCCACCTCTATTTTCTAATTTCATATTTTGAAAAACTTTGATTAATCAAATATATAACGTTAATCTTTAGGATTTTGTTTCTCAAGGTTTTTCTTTATTACCTCTACACTTAAATAGATTTGGCTTACTATGTTCTCTAGTCTTTTTATTCTTTGTATGTTGGTATGTTTCTTTTGTTTCAAAATAATTCTGTTTGATTAATATTTTCTTTTGTTCTTATTCCCATTACTGTATCAAGTATTGTTTTACCAGCTTCATAGTCTACAAGGTTTCTTGCTACCTTTTGTATAGTTTGTTTACCTTTGTATTTCTTAAAGTTATAATCGTGAAATTCTGATAAAGCATCTATTAAGTTTTTAGTTCTGCCCAAGTCTGGATTTTTTCTATTAGATAATATGCTTGGTAAATTAAAATTAGTCCAGTAAATATGCCTATGTCTTTTATAACCTTCTATTAA
>VMHT01124267.1_pt1 | contig 17125 bp, 16 predicted proteins | sample 4693611 | NCBI WGS metagenome assembly VMHT01 (sample SAMN12280063, study PRJNA550983) | marine metagenome | isolation source: seawater sampled from same location over 5 years 0.02-0.2 micron viral filtrate | place: USA: collected off the coast of southern California halfway between the port... ...
AAACCCAGCAGTATCAGACATCGTTCCTAGACTCACGTTAGACTGAGAGAGTCCTAGTTCCGTCCTGATATCGTCTAAACTTATTTGTCCACTAGATTGTAGTGCCATATCCTAATTATTTATATATACGTTTGTTACAGTGAGTTGATTTTTTGTTCTAACTTGTAAATTCTTTCATCTTTTGCCTTAGCATCTTCAATTAGTAATCCAACTAATTTTTCATAATCTACAGTTAATCTCTTCTCACCGTCTAGTAATTGTTTTTCTCTTACTAGGAACGGAAGTTCTTTTTGTACTTCTTGAGCAATAACTCCGATTTCTTTCTGTCCTTTACGTGAACCTGAGTTCCATACGTATTCAACACCTCTTAAGTTATTTACTATGTCAGTAGCATTTTCTATAGTTTTAATATCATCTTTTAGTCTTTCATCAGATATTGTAGTACTATAAGCGACTACATCACCATCGTGGTGAGCATCTCCGTCAGTTTGGAATAAGTGTTTAGATGAACCATTTACTCTGAATCTTACTTCTCCAGTTTGAGATACGTAGAAAGTTTCGTGTTGTCCACTAGTACCATCAAAGTATAATCTAAATGAATCTGAATTAACTTTTAAAGTCTGTCTAGTTGTACTAGGAGCTTCAAATTCAAATCCTTGTTCAGTATCTAGAGTTCCAATTGTACTTTCACTAGTTAAGGCTCCAGTTACATTTAAATCACCTCCAAATTCACCACCAGTAGAAGCAGGTACGAAATCTAATAAAGCATTAGTTGTCGCATAAGTATTACTATCTACAGAACCATCTGCTTTAAGAAATTGACCACTAGTTCCACCATCTTTGATAAAAGAGTTTCCAGTAATATCACCTGTAACTTCTAATTCTTTTTCAATATCTACATTACCACCAGAATCAATAGCTAGTACATCAATATTATTAGTTTTAAAGTTAAATACACCAGAATGAAAGTTAATACCTTTGAAATCAGTTGTTGAGTCACCAAATCTAAGATTTTGAGTAGCATCGTTATTACCAACAATATTTAAATCGTTCTCAGTTTCAATAGTAAAATTAGTACTATTATCTAAAATTATATTTTCAGTAAATGTTACATTACTACCGTCATCACTAATGCTAGAATTAGTAACACTATCAGTATCAGCAAACTTAGCTATTCTATTAGCAGTACCAGCTCCATCGACATTACCAGCTAATACTGGTGCAGCCCAAGAAGTTGAAGTTCCTGACCCCATAGTTAAAACCTGACCAGCAGACCCTGCCGATTCAGGCAGGATATACTCGTCATTTATATTTGGTGCTTTTACAAATTTTGCCATTATAAGTCTTTATTTAAAAACAGATTAATAAGCCATTTGTATCATATGCAATTCGTATGCACCTGAAGCAGGAGCAGTTCCAAAACTAACATCTACTTGAGAGTTCGTTCTGTTTGAAATTTCAGCATATACAGTTTCACCAGTTGCAACCTCGACTAATTGAGTAGTAAATTTAGTAGTACCAAAGTCGTGAGTTACAGTTAAAGTAGTGTCACTTCCATTACCTACAGAAGCAGTTACGTGGTGTGCATTATTTCTAGTTTGTAAGCTAGAATGCAAACCTTGAACAGTTACAGCTCTATTAGCTATAGTACCAGTAGTAGTTTCTGTTGCAGTTGCGTATTCAGTAATACCTGCAGCAGTTGTACTAGCAGCACTTACAGTAGGAATAGAAGGAGTATCAGTTAAATCGTTATAACTTCCAGAGAAGTGATTTAAGTCAGAAATCTGAGACTCAGTAATAGTAATAGCTCCTTCGTGTGCAGTAACATCAGCTTCACTAACTGTATAATCAGTTATGTAAGATGAAGAATCTACTGAACCATCAGCTTTTAAGAATTGTGAAGAACTTCCACCAGTCTTAATAAACTCAGTTGCTTCTATAGTACCAGCGAATTCAGATGGTAATGTAGATAAAGAGTTAATTGCTCTAGCTGTTCCAGTTGAAGTTATTGAATCATTTTGGATTCTTAAATATTCAAATCCTCCAGAAATAGTTCCTCCAGTTTGGTCCATATCTAATAAAGCAACAGATACATCACCTGTAACCTCACCAGCAGATATAGCTGTAGTAATATGAGCACCTTGTAGGTAGTCAACGTCTACACCAGAAGCATCTAATTTAGATGAAATATTTCCACCTATCATATATTCAATATCACCAGTTGCACCAGCTTGAGCTTCAGCCAAACCATATACACCTTGTACAGTTACGTTTGCACCGTTATTACCAGAAGCATCAGTTCCACGGTAACTAGCTTGACCAGTTGTTCCGTAAAGACCACCAACGATTCCACCAGAACCTTGATATCTAGAATAGTTATCAGAAGCAGCTATTGAACCAACTTCACTTGAACCTTCATATTTAGCCATATTTACAAGACCACTAATATAAGAACTCGCATTAGAAGTAGGAGTTGAAACTACTTGATTCCAGATACCAGCCTGATTACCAGTAGTACCATTAGGAGTAGCGTATGCAGTTAAAGTTTTACCGATTTGGAAACCTCCAGTTGCATCTGGGTCTAAATAAATCTTATCAGCAGTCATATCGTTAAATTCTACATCATCAGTAGTATTTAAAGTCTGGTCATATACGTCAATACTGTTACCACCATTATCAAGAGATATAGTGTTACCAGAAATAGATAATTGCTGAGCACCTAAGTTAGAAGGTACGTCAGTTAAATCATTATAAGAACCAGAGAAGTGAGATAGGTCACTAATTTGAGATTCAGTTATTGTTAAATCACCTTCGTGAGCTGTAACGTCTGCACTTGTAACAGTATAATCTGAAATATAGTTTTCACCATTTGTTAAATCAGAGTTACTAGTTGGAATAGTTGGTTTGTTTTGAATAAAAGCATCACCACTTGTAGCATTCCAGTCAGATTGTACGTTCTTCTCAGCATCACTAGGAGCTAATGTTAAATCATTGTTAAATCCACTAAGATTTAAGTCAGATTGAGTTCCACCAATTTCATCAAAGTTAACACCAGTGATATAGTTACTACCGTTAGTTAATTGATTGTTATTAGTAGGAATAGTTGGAGTATTAGTTAATTGGCTATAATCTACAGTTAAGTCATCTTCGTGAGCAGTAACATCAGCAGAGGTTACAGTGTAGTCTTGTATAAAGCCCATAGCACTTATATCAGCTTCTTCTAACTGAGTATTTTCAGTAGGAAGTGCATCAATAAGGTCCTTAAGAACTTTACCTTGATTAGCTGTAAGTCCTTCAGTTGTAGAAGTACTAGTCAAAGTATCATTAAGAGTAATTGCATCTAAAAGAGCAGACATATCTACAGTAAATGTAGTAGCATCGTCTCTAGTAAATGTAGCTTCACCAGTTGCACCATCTAAGGAACCACTAGTTAATCTAGCCAAATTAGTATCATCTAAATATAATGAAAGGTCGATATCAGTATCATTACCATTTTCATCAGTATAAGTAAGTGTATTAGAAGCCAAAGAAATAGAAGTAACAGTTTCACTAGGTACGTTACCTATTTGAGTAGTTACGAAATCATAAACTTGGTCAGAAGTTGTCAAACCAGTTCCTCCATCTGCTGGAGCTTCAGTTACAATATCAATTTGAGGAGCTTCCGTAGAAGTACCAGAAATCGTTAGTAAATTCGTATTACCAGACGTTACATCTTCAACAGAACCTGCTACTGAAAACCACTGACTTCCATCATTGGCATACAGTTTATCATTATCTGTATCATAATACAATTTACCTTGACCATTCGAGGGAGCTGTCCCTACAGGATGGATTTTAACATTTTGTAATTCATTCCCTTCAAGAGAAATATTACTTAGGTATTTAATTGCCATTAGTTAAAAATTTAGTTATTATTAATCGATTAATTTATATACGCTTTACCACTAAAAGAAGCAGTAAAGTTTATTGTCAAGGAGTTTATGTCATTATATATGACTTCACCCTCTATTCTGTTATACGAACTATCTACAACAGTAACGCTAGAAAATTTACCCAAGTTGTGAGTAACGTCCCAGCTATTACTTGCAGAAGTCTGATTATGTACGTAGTGTTTATCACCACCATCTGAATTTACTGAACCATCAGCCATTAAGTACTGGTCATTAGTTCCTCCTGATATAGAGAAACCTGTAGCTTGTACGTCTACTGATATATTTACTTCAGTTTGTGATATAGCTAATGGAGTTAATGTTCCAAGACCATCCGTTACGTTTTTTAAATTCGTAGTTAGTCCATCATTATCCTCTAGCTTTAATAATGAATCGTATGATTCTCTAATTTGTTTTCCTGTTAATGTAGCCACTTTTATTTATTATTATAATGTTTTATATATGCCACCCTCCAAAAGATATATCTCTTTGTGGATGAACCTCTTCTTTGTTGTTCGTTAAATACTCAGGAAACTCAGTAGGATAGTTCATTAAGTAATCTACCAATCTAGTAGCATAGTGCTGAGCAGTATCTCTAGAAGCTTCTTTCATTTCGTTTATATCCTCCTTAGTCAATATAGCAGAACTTTCAGACGTTTTCTTAAAAACACCTTTATTACTAATTGTGTACTGTGCGAAAGGTAAAAACTCTAGTAATGCATATTGAGCTAATGTAGGCTTTATATATGTATTTACTAATGTTAGATAATCACCAGTTAAATTTTGTGATAATATATCTGATTGAAGTTTCTTATATAATCTACTTCCTAATATTTGGTGAATATGGATATCTTGAGCTATTTCAATATATTGAATAACCTTATCAAAATCTAAATTACCTGATATAGGTGTATATCTTACAAGGTCCTCCCTTGATATGAATAGTGCTTTACTCATTACTTTTTCTTTTTTGGTTTAACATAACTAGGATGATGACCTTTATCTGCTCTATCTATTTGAGCTTCAGCGACCCTAGTATCATTTTTATATTTTTTATACTTTGGAGAAAATCCTTTTTTACGAGCTTCAGCAGCTGTTGCTTTCTTAGTACCTCTAAGTGCACCACCTCCATAAGGGTCTCCATTAATCTTCTCTCTCTTTAAATAAATACGTCTTTCGAATTTATGGTGACAGTTAACTCCTCCCTTGTGTAACCAAATACTATAAGGTTTTTTACCGTGACCAAGGTTAGAATTTACTCCGTCTTTTTGCATCTTAAGTATGTCTTCCTTTCTATAAACTCTGTTAGCTGCTTCCATAGCTGCACAAAAAGGTCGTTGCTTTTTATTACTATGTTTACTGCTTCCGTGTTTTCTAGAACCTTGTACATAAGCGTATCTTACTTTTACCCACTTAGAATCCTGTACAGAGTCCATATTTCTATTATCTGCAGGTGCAGAAGATAAATTATAGTTCTCATTCAGCATAGCTTCCCAATCTTCATTTTCTCCTTCATTTTCATCTATTGTAGCGTGGACCATCTCGTAGTCTGCTTCTAAGTCTTGAATTGATTCACCGTTTTTATTGAGGTACGTTAGCCATTCAATTTGCTCCTCAGGATTAAAATTTGGAGTGTCAGAGCTTAAGTTTTGCTCTTTATCCATATCTTTTTCCTTTTCTGTCTTTTCCTTTTTACCTTTTGGGTCATTATCTGGGTCATAATCATCATTATCATCCTCTTCCTGATTTTCTTCAGTAAATTCAATAGGCTGACTAGTAATGAAATATATTTCAGGTACTTCTCCATTAAGCTCTAATATCTCTTCTAAGACATCAATTATCTCATTTTGATATAATCTTACTACTGTACTGTCAAAAAGCTGACTAGCGTTCTTAATTTCATCTGCATTTGAAGCTAATCCGTTACCAGATTCTTTAATTCCTAATAACATTGGTGAAGTTACCTTATGACCAATAAGAATTTTATGCATTGCTTCGTTAGCTAGATATTCATAGTGACTAGGTGCATCATTTAAAGATATATCTTCAACAGTTGCTTTATTATCACCACTTTCATTAAAAGCTACAATTACTTTCTGACCTCTAGAACCAGTTAATTTATTTTTTACATCTCTAGTAATAGCGTCTCTCTGTTCGTTAGAAGGAATACCATTATTGAAATTTATAACCTTAGTACCTGAGAATGAGTTTTTTGCTTCATTAAGTAAGTAGTCTGCAATCTCGTTTTCCAGTTCACAATAAGGCAGTGAACCACTATAGTCAACAGGTGAGAAATACGTATAGCCAGATACATAAGGCTTTAAAATAAATAGTTCAATTTTCTCTTTTGAGTTTCCAAATGTAGGAATCTTTTTTAATACGTCAGAAGTTTTTTTATTAGCCCAGTCTGGGTGATAATAATAATTTTCTATTACTCCTACGTTATTACATTTTTCTGGTCTAAGAGTGTGAATAGGGAAGTGCTTTAATTTAGCGACCTTTCTATTTCTACCACCTTTGGTATATATTACCTGAATAGCAGCTTGACCTAGCATTTTTCTCTCAAGAATAATCTTCTTTAATTCTCTGTGAGATATCATATCTCTAAGAGCTTTTACCTCTGCATCTTCTTTTTCCATACCTTCAATACAAAGACCTTCTCCGTATATAAGATTAGAAATAGAACCTATTGCAGCGTTATTTGTTGCTGATTGTAAGTAGTTATCTATAAGAAATCTGTAATAGTCATTATCTTCTCCATAAGCTACCCATTCTTTATTACGTTCTTCTATTGCCTTAGGCATTTCGTAACTACTTAAATTTATAGTATGTACATTCATATTAGTTAAGTATTGTAAAATTGTTCGTAGAATTTTTCATAGTATATTTATCAGGATGGACCGTAAAGTTAGCAATATCAGTGCTGGTTACAAATACCTTCCCTAAATATATAATTTCGTTATTATCGTCTCTAGTTCCTTGTAAAACATAATGAATGTTATCTTGTAATTCAATACCATCAAAGTCAACGTCTAAACGCTGATAATATCCTTGAGCTGATAATGTATTAGATTCATTCAATCCTGTCTTAAATTCAACTGGATTAATTGTATCGTTACCATCCATCTTTAAGGTCCAAGTTAAGTCTATATTACTAACACCTAGATTATCTAATTTGGTATTAATATACAATTCTTGAGTCCCTGTTAAATTGATATCGATATAATTCATTTAATTACTTTATTTAAAAACACTTTTAAGGTTAAATTGATTCAAAAAAAAAGCACCTCGTTAGAAGTGCCTTTTAATTTATTATAAAGATGTTAATTATACACCTACAGTAATGTTGAAATCTGAAGCCAAAGTACCAACGTATTCTTTTGCTAGTCCTTTTTCAGAAGCTACAAAAGTTAATTCGTAACCTGATTTGTCTCCCATTGCAGCACCAGTTGATACTGTCGCATTCATTTCAGAACCAAATTCTTCTCCCATTACCCATAGTTTTCCGTTATTATCTTCAACTAGGATATGAGGTCTACCGTAAGCTAATAATTTTACTTCTTTATGAGTGGTACTGTCTTGCTTCTTAAGGCTAACCGTTAAAGTTTGCTCAGCGAAAGTAGTACCATTCTCTCTAGATGAAGTTAAAGATTGCTCGAAATTACTATTACCTCTCAAATCGTATTTAAACGCATCAGGAGTAGTAGCATTAACACCAGTTACAGTTTCATCAGCTACGTTGAAGCCTTCAGCAGCACCGTAGTTAATAAAGTAAATAGCGTTCAAACCACCGATAGAATCCTTACATCCTTCTAATCTTCCAAGTGAAATATTACAGCTCATTATTTAAGTATTTAATTATTAGTTATTATGATAATTAGGGAGGGATTAACCTCCCCTTTTATCGTTAGTTTAATTCAGAATTAAGCGTTCTTTCTTAATACGATTTCAGAACCAATTGCGTAGTTCACCCCTGCAGAAAATCTCATAATTACTCTACAATTTTGTGAACCATCGATATCTGCTAAGTCGATAAGCTTAACTTCGTTTTGGTCTGATTGCAAACCACAGCCGAACATTAAGTTTTCTTTTTCAGCACAAACAATTTGTCCAGAATTAAGACCGTTAGCTACGAATAATTTTACACCTTCGAAGTCCATTTCAGTCTGTCCAACGTGGTATAAATCTTTGTAACCTAAGGCAGCTTGAGCTCTTACGTAACTTCTAGCGTCAGCTTGAGAAATGTACATAGAGATTCCAGCGTTACCATAAATAGTTGCAGGAATTGCATCTACTACAGCACCAAACTCAGCGATTACGTTAGAAGCATCGATAGCAGCACCAGTAACAGATACAACGTCACCGTCATTATCAGCTAAAGCTACGAAACCATCAAACTGTCCAGCACCGTCTTGTCCGTTCCAGATTAATTGTTCCATCTTTGCAGCTACTTTACCAGCAACGTGACCGATTAGGTAGTTAGCAAAAGACTTAGGTAATTCATCAAAAGAAGAAAAACCTTGTTCGATAGATAACCAGTCACTTTCGAAATCTTTTTTACAAAGCTCTAAGTTTACTTGGAAATCTTTTGGAGTTAAGTATCTCTCAGTAAGAGTTACAGAACTAGTTGCAGTAAAATCACAAGAAGCATCAGCGATAATATCACCAACTGCTAATTTTTGCATTACTTGCTTGTACTTTACGTTAGGCTTCACTGTTACACCACCTTTATCAAGAGTTGGAGAACTTAGAAGAGCTGCTGAGATAAAACCAGCTGCCTTTTCACCAGCGTAAGAAGTTGTTATTGAAGTTGTTGTTGCCATTTTAAAAAATGTTTAGTTAAAATTAAATTAATTATTATTATTCATATATTTAAAGACTCTGTCCATAATGTCATTGCCTTTATTACCAATACCTTTTGCTTTCTTAGAAGCAACTTGTTTTTCAGGAGAATGAGTTAGTCCTTCTTCTTCTTTTGGAAGTTCTGGAGTTTCTTCTGGTTGACTCATAGCGTTTTTTAGAATTTCTTTAAGAGAATCAATTTGATTTTCTAATTCTTTAACTCTAGCTGGGTCGATAACCTCATTTTGACTCTCAACTACTTGAGGGGTATCATCCTCTTTTTCATCTTCGACTACTTCAGTGGATTCAACTACTTCTTCAGTAGCTTCATCTTTAGCTGGTTCATCAGCAGGAGTCGCTTCTTCAGTTTTCACTTCTGGAGCCTGTTCTGCTTTTTCTTCTACTGCAGGAGCTTCTTCAACAGGAGCTTCTACAATTGGTGCTTCCTTTACAGGAGCATCTTCTACTTTTTCAACTGGTGAAGTCACTATATTTAATGCTTCAGCAATCTTTTTTAAAGTATCTTTTGCGTTCATAATATAAGGGTTTAAAAGTTATTTATTTAAAAACACTTTTTTACCCTGTTTGTTTTCAGTTAGTTAGGGAAGTTAGATTCTCTCTCTTCTTCTATATTTCTATCTGAATTATTATTATCTACGACAGCATTATGATTACCTCCGTAAAGAGAACCAAATCCTTGACGTTCAGTTCTCATATACGGTCTTATAAAATTATTATATTTTGCTTTTATTATTGCCATTATGTTAATCCATTTATATTTACTGTTTCAAAATCATTTGATACCATACTGTTTAACTGTAACTTAGTATAGTTCTGTTCAGAAGGCTGTATGTAGTTTCTTACACCGTTAGCATAAGAATCACTAGCACCATCACCCATTAACCACACTTGAGTAGCATATGCTGGTTGAGTATCACCAACTTGGAAATTAGTATAATTAGAAGTCGTATTAGGATATCTATAATCATTACCAACTTTATAGTCATTAACCCATTTAACAGGGTCTGTAATCATCAATAAAATCTCAGCATCTGTAGGCATAGTATCATTTCTCTTAAGAGTTGTTGTAACCATACTAGCTACTTTACCGTGAAAGTTTCTATTAGAACCTCTTCCACCAATAGTAAAGTCTCCTGTTATACTTAAATCTGTACGAGCATTGTTTCCACCATTAGTCCAGTTAGCAGTTGTTGATTTATTATCAGCTAAGTTAGGAGCATAATCCCAAACTCCTGATATTATTCTTATGTCAAAAGCATCTGCTAAGTTAGCATCAGTTAAGTTTCCGTAGTTAAATCTACCACCTTTAAAAGCTATATAAACTCCATACCATTTACTAGCATTGGTTTGTAGGTAGTTATCTATCAAACATTCATTAACATTAGAACCTCTTCCCCATCCAAAAACTAACTGTCTTGAAGCTGATAATCTTAAGTAGATATTATCGTTATTGTTACTAGCACCTTCACCCATATTCCAGATATGCTGGTTACTGTTGTTACCATCAATTTTAAATACTATAGAAGTTGCAAAAGGAAAACTATAACCATTATCAGCAGTTTTTGTACTATCTGGATTGTTAGCTACTGCAACTCCGTAACCACCTAATCTAAGTGCTTGTGCTTGAGTAATAGCATTAACCTGTTTAACGTGTTCATTAGAACCACTAAAATCTAAAGCTTTAGTCCAACTAGTTAAATTACCTACTGGAGGAACTGGTTCAGTATATTCATTAAAGTATTGTAAATCTATATCCATATCAGTACCACTAGTAGAAATAACTATATCTCTATTACTAGAAGTAACTCCTGTTAATCCACCTGTATATTTCCAGTTAGCATCAACTCCAGAGAAATTATAAACATAAGTACTAATATTTAATCCTTGACTAGCAACTAATGAACCTAGAGTTATATCAGCACCATCATTAATTAATGCATAATCATATAATCCACTAGTCTGTCCACCGATACCTACATTGTAGTGTATTACTCCATCAACTAGTACTCTTAGTTTCCAGTTATTTGCAGCTCTTGTAGCATCATCACTATAAAATTGATAACCTAATAAATAATCTCCCATACTAACAGATGACCAATCAGCGTTTGACTTAGGGAAACCTATATATACAGCCTTAGCACCAGTACCACTAGATATTTTAGGTAATACGTAATTATCTAACCATTCTTTATCAAACGTGAATCTATTACCTACATTAACCACATTGTCTATAGATATTGCAGAACCATCATCCATAGTATCAGAATCAATTAATGCAGTTCCACCTTCATCAGTTACTCCAGTTATAGGAGTTACGATAGGAGCTGTTAAATTAGTAATATTAATAGTTAAAGTTCCTTGACTAGTTCCATAAGAATTAGTTCTATATATAGTTACAGTAGTAGTATCACTAGGATTAGCTACGTTATCTCCAGTTACTTCAGGAGCATTACCTCTAACAGTAGTATTATCTACAATACTCCAGTTTGGAGCACCACCTATAGTAGTTACATAACTTACATCTACAGGACTTACTTGATAGTTAACAAGACTTAATTCATCTACAGTAATTGTAGTATCTGGATAAGCACTAGGAACTAAATCAGCATTAGTTAAAGTAGTTATTTCAGTCCAATTAATAGCATTACCTTCAAAAGTTTGTGCATTTGTAGGCATAACAGAAGCTGTCATTGTGCTATTAGTGTCAGGCATATACCAGTTACTATTAGTAGGGTCATCTACATATACGTGAGAATGACTTGTTCCTGAACCACCTTCTATTAAGTCGTAATAGTTAGCTTCTTCTTCTGTTGCAAATAAAGGGTAATTAAATACACCGTCAGGGCTTTCTACATATCTGAAATACATTGTAGGAGCTACTTCTTCTAATAAATGTACTTTTGGTAAGCTATAAACTCTAGCTACAGTACTATTCATTTTAATACCCAATCTTAATTTAGCACCTTGGACCATTGGGTAAGAAGTTCTAGAGTGAACTACCCAGCTCATATCGTCTTGAAGTGATTCTATAGAAATATATCCATTAGTATCAATACCAACTCTAATTTTTACAGGTTCACCATCAATCCAGTTATCTTGTTGGTCCCAGTTAGACCATCCTGATTGCATACTATAAGCAGTATTAGCACCATAATTAGTCCAAGAACCGTTTGGAGTTGGATGAAACCAGTGACTAAATTGAAATCCAGCGTGTTGATTGTTTGTTACACCAAAAGTAGTTGGGTCAGCATAAGTAGAAGAACCACTATAGTAACCATTATCATAACTATCTTGAGTATGTACTAATCCAAAACCAATAGTACCTTCATTTCTTATATCAAAAGTAAAGTATTCACCAGCTTGATTAATAAATTCATCAGTCAATAATCCATTTTGAGAATTACTACTAGTAGCTCCCATTATATCGTCACCTATAGGGTCAATAGAATTACCCTGTAAACTAACTACAGTATCATCACCGTCAACGTCAGCTACAGCAGTTGCAAAAGGGTCCGTTATAACTACAGATTGGAATGCACCAACTGTAAATAATTCATTTAAATAGTTAATTACATCTTGTAATCCACCAGAAATCATAACATCATCATTACCACAAACTCGACCAACTTCTAAATTAGTAAAGTATGTTAAATCACCTAATTCAGATTTTATATCTATTTTACCACCATTTTCTACAGCTTTAATAGTATTAACACCAAATTCGTGACCTGTATCTACCATTACAGAGGTACTAGTAGCATCTAATTTAAAACAAACATCTTGTCCGTTCAAATCAGTACCTGAACCGTCACCACCTGTATTACCTTGTAAGTTAGCTTGACCATTAATATAGTCTACTACATCCTGCACAGAATAACCCAATTGATTTATTAATTCCTCACCTGCTCTATTCTTTACTCTAGTAGCATTCATTCTTTTAAATACAGTTCTAAACGTAACTCCGTCACTTTCAAATCTATCATTTCTCTGAATTACTATCCTATCAGTTTCATCAGCTTTAATACTAGCAACAATAGTACCCATTGGCTTAGGGTCTACTGTACTGTTAAGAAAAAATATAGAAGCTGAATCTATATCACCATAAATATTTATTTTTGCCATTTTATTTTATTATTATTTGTTAATATACCAAGTTAATGCTCTAAGTTTTAATGTACCAGTTACATTAGATTTAATTTGAAATCTACATTTACCAGCATCCCCTGCTCCATTTGTATCAATTGTATCACCAACGAAAAAAGATAACATAGGTTCAGATACGTAATCTATATCAGCACCATTTTGCATCGATAAAGATACTTCTTCAATACTAAAATCTTCTGAAGGAGTAGTTCCACTATGTCTATTAAATAATAATCTAGATTCTAACTGACCTTCATCTTCTTCTGGCAAGAATGACATCGAAGCCCTGAAGTTAGCGAAAGACCTTAAGTCTAATCCTTCTAGACCAAATATTACAGGGTCTCCATCAGCTCCAGTACCAGTATGTCCATTAGCTTGAGCAGTAATCATATCTTGAGGTCTATTGTCAAATAATCCAGCAGCATCTACATCAAGCTCAACGTCTACAAATTGGTTTAACATATTTTCATCAATTACAGTTTCAGTAGCATTACCACCAAAATAAAAGCCAGAAAGCATACCATAATAACCTTGTGTTAAAAGAGTTGCGTTACCAATAATACCAGCTAATGATTGAGCAACAAACTCACCATCAGCATTAGCTACTAGTGCATCACCTTCATTTACTGATTGATTATCCAAATATGGAACCTCGTTAACTGTTTCTTGGGATTTTCTAGCTACTGTAGTACTAGGAGTTACTCTATTAATTACGGATTCAGTACCGTCCTGAAATAAAGGATTACCTGCATTATTATTGTCTATTTCTCTTATTGGCATTGTTGTTATTTATTATAATTTGTTAATTGGTAAATCTTTGTCAAATTCAGCTGACATTGTAGGAGCTGGTCTATTGTCTTTTTTCTTGCCTTCTACTCTGTAATGAGCAATATTTAAACCTGACTCACTACATATAAAATTAAATTTTTTCATTAATTACTTTTTTTTGGATTTTCTTTTTCTTTTAGGTTTCTGACCTGCATTAGTTTCATTTATGAAATTTACAGGAGTTTTTTCTTTTTTAGGAGCATCAACTTTAACCTCGTTAATTACTCTTACATTATTTATATTATTTATCATAGTGATATTTTATTAAATTAGTGATTTTATTAATTACATTATCTAGAGCTAAGTCACTTAAGTCAACTCCGTTATAATTGTCTTTTGTTAATTTATTTGCGAATTGTCCTTCGATACTAAAACCAAATACTTTATTATCTTTAACATAATTATCCCAAACATTTTTATCATCTACTTTCATTGATACCATCCAAGTCCCTACAGGAACATCTAGACCATATTTAGTAGATTTGTCATATTCTTTATCTTCAACTAACCAAGACTCAAATACAGTTAGTCCTTCTAATTGATAAGCGTGTTCTAGAGTTGCGTTAGACTGATTATTTCTTTTAAAGAATAGTTCAGCAGCCTTTGCAATAGTTTCTTTACTAAAATATATGTAAAACTCTTCTCCATCCATATTTCTATATATAGGTTTGTCAGGAATAAGAGCTGCACCCATTAAAATCTGCTTATCTTTATTAACCTCAGCTAATAATACAGGTTTTTCATCTTGTAAAGCAACCCAGTCGCTCATAATAGCAGGATTTTCAACTAAACTTAGTGCATTTACACCACTAAATTCATTGTCTTCGTCTATTATTAATTCGAATAATTTCATATTATATTATTTACTTTATTTAAAAACAGTTTTTTACTAATCTATAGATGATAAATCAGTAGCGTTTCTCGTAAGAGACTGAACACTAGCTACATCACTTTCAACTACGTATGCTCTCATAGTTTGATTAGATTGACCAATTACATCTGCTAACATATTGTCTCCAGCAGAAGTTTGTCCTAGTACGTTAAAGCTAGGAGCTTGAGGTGCAGCAGCAGTAATACTACCACCACCACTAGATATTCCAGTAGTACTATCTAATTTAGCCTTAGATGACTTAAATGCTTTTACTAAACTTACAGCTTGTAATGCATAAGAAGCCATAGTTATAACATTCCAAGGGAAACCTACTTTTGACGTTTCAGCAGAACCAGCAGCAATTGCAGTACCTACCTTAGCACCTTCAATAGTAGCTTCTTCAGCAGCTTGTACTTTCTTAACAAATAATTCTTGAGCTGATGCTTTCATTTTCATAGCTAATTCCTTTAACTGCATAACAGTCTTAATAGCTAATAATGCTTTACCTATTTTACTCTCTTCACCAGCAACTCTAGCAGCAGAATCTAATACATCCATCATTCCCTGAACCTTAGCAACTCTAGCAGCTTCTTCTTTTTCAGCTTGTTCCTCACGTTCTCTATCATCCTTCTCTTTTTGCTCTAATTTTATTTTAGCAGCTTTATCGTCATCCTCTTTTTGTTGGTCCGAAGCTAATCCATCATAATAATCGTTAATTCTTTTTTGTGCTTCTCTTTTTTCAGTTTCATTTAACTCTAATTCATCTAATTCAGCTAAATGTCTCTCTCTTTTTCTTTGTATTTTTTCTAATTCAGTTTTATCTTCGTGGTCCTGCTCCATTTTAGTAAGCTTCTTAAGAAAATCTTCTTTATCTTTTAGCTTATTATCATTAGCCTTAGTATCTGCATCAGCTTCACCTTCTCTAAATTCTTCATTAATTTTAGCTTCCTTAGCATTTAATTCTTTTACTCTTTTTTCGTGTTTACCAGCAGCGTCTTTAAATCCTTGAATAGTATCTTCATTAAGAGCTACAGTTTCGTTAGCAAATGCTTTAATTCTATCTTTTGTAGCATCAATCTGATTATCTAAGAACTTTAACCTTCTTTTAGCAGCTTTTTCATCTATAGCACTACCTACAATAGGTACGTCAGCTAATAATAATTGAGCTTCTACTGCAAATTTAGCAATTTGTTGACCTAATAATAAGAATGCATTACCTGCTATAGCTAATCCAATACCAGTACCTTTAAATCCGTTTAATATAGCATTAATTACAGGAGGAACAAAGTCCATAGCCCTAGTAAGCATCATAATAGAACCAGATAACATTTGTACAGCACCTCTAGATAACATACTTATAACACCACTACCGTCTTCAAATGATAACATTAATCCAGACCAAGCAGAAGCTAATATTGTTAAATCACCATCTAAATTATCTAACTGGTCATTTGCCATTTGTTCAGCAGCACCACCAGCATCATCAAAAGCAACTTTTAAACCAGCTAATTCCTCTCTATTTTCTGCTAATGCAATAAGTGAACCTTTTGCTCTATCACCTACAAGCTCTTTTGCTATAGCTAACTTCTCTGCTTCAGTTCCTGCTTCAGCTAATCTCTTTTGTGTAATTTCTAATGAAGTTGCGAAGTCTTTACCAGTCTTTGTAGCTAAGTCAGACATAATTCTTCTTAACTGAGTACCTGCCATACTACCAGATACACCCCTGTCAGCTAATATTGCTAATGCTGCAGAAGCTTCCTGTACACCTACCTTAACAGTTGCTGCAATAGGTGCAACTAGTTTCATAGATTCTTGGAATTTATTCATATCTAATGCAGAAGAGGTAAAAGATTTTGCCATTACATCCACAACCATCTGAGTATCATTAGCAGTTAAGCCAAATGACCTAATAGTATTACCAGCTACAGCTGCTGCAGATGCTAAGTCTGTCTCTGATGCTGCTGCAAGGTCCAAAGTAGCTTCAGTTGCAGCTAATATTTCATCTGTACTAAAACCTAACTTAGAAAATTCTGTTTGTAATTTAACAACTTGACTTGCAGTAAATGCAGTAGTTGCTCCTAATCGTTTAGCATCGTCAGCTAGTTCTCCAAGTGCTATATCTGATGCTTTATCACCTAATACAGCTTTAAGACTTGACATACTCTTACTAAATTCTCTAGAAGAGTTTACTAATCCCATAAATCCAGCTATTAATGCACCTGCAGCTACTACTAGAGCACCAATACCAGATGAAATTAATGCCGCAGTCATAGCTCGAATACCACCTGTTGCTAGTGTTGCACTGGTACCTACACCTTTTAAGGCTCCAGACAATCCTGTAGCAGCTACAGTACCTTTACCCATTTGTCCAGCTACATTTGAGCTAACATTAATATGGACGTTTCTTGAAACTTTACTCATTTATCCTAAATTTTAAATATCTTTTATATTCTTTATAGTTTTCAGGGACTTTATACCTCCCTCTAGCTAT
>VMHT01082254.1_pt1 | contig 17102 bp, 16 predicted proteins | sample 4693611 | NCBI WGS metagenome assembly VMHT01 (sample SAMN12280063, study PRJNA550983) | marine metagenome | isolation source: seawater sampled from same location over 5 years 0.02-0.2 micron viral filtrate | place: USA: collected off the coast of southern California halfway between the port... ...
GGCGAGCTTTATCCGGCCTACGTGAAGATCACAGCACTTGCGCCGAGCGCGCGAGCCCGAGCGCGCGCTCGAATCGAATCTGTTGGCCACGCCCACGCTGCTCATCGAACGTGGGGGACATGTCAGCCGCTATGTCGGTGACCTTCACGAACGCGAGGACGTGCGCGAAGAGCTCTCGCATATGGCCGACAGCCCCTAAGTCAACGAGGATAGTAGAAGGCCCGGGTGCGGCGTTTCGTTAAACGCCTCCACCCGAACAACGCGAGACAAGAGCAGCGGCCACGGCGCGGGCCGGTCAGCTGCGCCCCGCTGGCGAGTGTGGCTTGAGCCGAGCGCAGGTTATGCGTTCGTTGCCGCCGAGATCCGGCGTCGTCTTAACGGCTGACCATGTCGTGAGCATGGCTCGCACGGCCGCGCCCTGGTCGGCGCCGTGTTCGAGATACAGAGCGCCGCCGACATCGAGATGATCGCGCGCGCCGGCGACGATGCGCTGCAGGTCCGCAAGACCATTGGCGGGTGCGACCAGTGCCGCGTGTGGCTCGTGCTTGAGTTCAGCGGCGGCCAGATGACGATCGCCCGGCGCGATATAGGGTGGATTGGAGACGATGATATCGAAGCGCTTGTCCCCGATCGCCTCGTACCAGCGCCCGAGAGCGAACTCGATCTGATTCAAACCCAGCCGCGTTGCGTTGTCTTGTGCACACGCCAATGCGCCTGCGCTCGCATCGGTGGCGGTAATCGACCAGGCTGGGCGTTCGCTGGCCAGCGCCAGGGCGATCGCGCCGCTGCCCGTGCCCAAATCGAGCAGCCGATGCGGCGCGCTGTCGTGGGCGTCGAGTACCGCCTCGACCAGCGTTTCCGTATCCGGACGCGGCACGAGCACGTCGGGCGTCACGCCGAGATCGAGTGTCCAGAAGCCGACCGTGCCGGTGATATAAGCCAACGGCTCACCCGCGGCGCGGCGTGCGACCAGCGCATCGAAACGGCGGCGCGGCGCGTCGTCGACGATATCGTGAGCGTGTACCACAAGCCAGCTATGATCGACGCCGAGCACCTGCTCGAGCAGGCGCTGTGCATCCAGATCCGGGCTGTCGCTATGCTCGGCCAGACGCGTGCGCGCAGCGCGGCGTAGCGCGTCGACGGTATTCGTCACGACGGCTCGATCAGGCCGCGCCCATTTCGGCGAGCAGATCGGCCTGGTGTTCACTGGTCAGGGCATCGACGATCTCTTCGAGATTGCCGGCCATTACATCGTCGAGCTTGTAGAGGGTGAGATTGATGCGGTGATCGGTCACCCGGCCCTGCGGGAAGTTATAGGTGCGAATACGCTCGGAGCGATCGCCGCTGCCGACGAGTTTCTTGCGCGTGGCCGCCTGTTCGCTGGCCTGTTTGTCCTGTTCGGCGGTTAGCAGCTTGGTCTGCAGCAAACTCATCGCCCGGGCGCGGTTCTTGTGCTGGGAGCGCTCCTGCTGGCATTCGACGACCACGCCGGTGGGAATGTGGGTGATACGGATCGCCGAGTCGGTCTTGTTGATGTGCTGGCCGCCCGCGCCCTGGGCGCGAAAGGTATCGACACGAATATCGTTGGCGTTGATATCGATCGCGCCGACTTCATCCTGCTCGGGCAAGACCGCCACGGTACAAGCGGAGGTATGAATACGGCCTTGCGATTCGGTGGCCGGCACGCGCTGAACGCGATGCGCGCCGGATTCGAACTTCAGCCGCGAAAAAGCGCCGGTGCCGATCAGGCGCGAGATCACTTCCTTGTAGCCACCGTGCTCGCCTTCGCTGGCCGACAGGATTTCGACCTGCCAGCCCTGTTTTTCTGCGTAGCTGGAATACATGCGCAGCAGATCGCCCGCGAACAGCGCAGCTTCGTCGCCGCCGGTACCGGCACGAATTTCGAGATAGAGGTTGGCGTTGTCGTTCGGATCGCGTGGGATGAGATGCTTGCGTAGCGCCGCCTCGAGGCCGACAAGCCGCTCGCGCGCGTCGTCGAGTTCGACTTCGGCCATTTCGCGCAGTTCGGCTTCGTCCGAGTTCTCCATTTCTTCCAGGTCGGCGATTTCGTCGACCAGCGCACGCCAGGCCCGATAGTCCGCAGACAGCGATTCGAGCTGGGCATATTCCTGGGACATGCGCCGGAACTTGTCCTGATCGCCGATGACCTCCGGGTCGGACAGCGAGTGCGCGAGGTCCTCATGGCGTTCAACCAGTTCCTCGAGTTTGGCGCGCAGGGAATCTTTCATTCGTTGTCTTCTTTGGTCGTCTGAAAAACGGAGTGGCGCGCGTTGTAGGTGTGTGTTTCGTTATCGAGCTGAAACAGATCGCGGGCGCTGGTTAGCAGTTCCTGCTGATGCGCGCCGCGCGCCTTGCGCAGCGTCGCGCTCGGATCGTGCATCAGTTTGTTGGTCAGCGTGTGGGCTAGATAGGCGAGCACATCATCGGCGTTCTCGCCGCGCGCCAGCCGCCGACGTGCCTTCGCCAGCACGTCTTCGCGGGCGGCGTAGGCCTGATGGCGCAGATCGCGAATGGTATCGATCGCCTGGCGCGAGTCCAGCCAGTCGATATATTCCTCGATGCGCCCGTCGAGCATACCGTCGGCCAGTGTGGCCGCCTTTTCGCGCGAGCGGCGATTATCGTCGATGACGCTTTGCAGGTCATCCACCGAATACAGATAGATATCCTCGAGCTTGCCGGCGGCCGGATCGATATCGCGTGGCACGGCGAGATCGAGCGCGAACATCGGCTTGCGCCGGCGCTGTCGCACCGCGCTGCGCAGATCGTCGAAGTTCACCAGATAGCCGGGGGCAGCGGTCGACGAGATCAGCATGTCGGCTTCGGCGAGGTGGGTCGCGACATCCTCGAGCGCGATCGCGTAGCCGTGATAGCGCGTGGCCAGCGCCTGGGCGCGCTCTACGCTGCGGTTGGCAAAGATCATGCGCTGCACGCCGGCTTCGGCAAGATAGCGCGCGGCCAGGTCGACGGTTTCGCCGGCACCAATGAACATGGCCGAGGTTTCCGACAGATCGGCAAAGATCTGGCGCGCCAGGCTCACACCCGCATAGGCCACGGACACCGGATTGGCGCCGATATCGGTCTGGCTGCGAATCTGCTTGGCAACCGCAAAGCTGTGTTCGAACAAACGCGTGAGCAGCGGGCCGGCGCCACGCGCGGCACGCGCGCTGCGATAGGCGTTTTTCATCTGCCCGAGAATCTGCGGCTCACCGAGAATCATCGAATCCAGTCCGGCCGCCACGCGCAAACTGTGGCGTACGGTCTCGCGATCGCGATGAATATAGAAGTAGGGCGCCATGTCGTCGTCGTTGAGCCCGCGCTGTTCGCACAGCCAACGACGCAGGCAACCGTCGCCCGGGGCGTCGGTCACAGCATAGAGTTCGGTGCGGTTGCAGGTCGACAGAATCGCGCCCTCGTGCACATGCGGCAGGCGCAGGAAATCGTCGAGCGCAGCATCGAATTGCTCGGGCGGAAACGCCGCGGTCTCACGGACCGATAGCGGGGCGGTGATATGGTTCAAGCCGACGGTCAGCAGCGTCATGGGGTTATTCTACCGCTACCGCCACTTACGCCGCGCGCTTTGCATAGCCGCTGGTTGGATCGTCGCGCTATCATTGACTTATGCATATTAACGACGTGAATGATACGGGCCGCGCTCGTGCCGGCTTGCGCTGGCGTGCAGCCGGTCTGTTGCTCGGTTGTGTTGTGCTCCTGGCCGCCGGTTGTGCGGGCCAGCCCGGCACGCATCCTGGCGCGGACGTGCGCATCGACGCCAATGCCGTGCCACCGAGCCCGGTGAGCCGGCGCGAGGCTTACGAATACCACGTGCTCGCCGGCGAAATGGCGATCCAGCGCGACAACCGCGCTCTGGCTGCGCGAGAATATGTGGCCGCTCTCGAATATTCCAACGATCCGGCGCTAGCCAAGCGTGCAACGCGAATTGCGCTATTCGCAGAGCAGCCCGATCTCGCCTATCGCGCGGCGACCCTGTGGGCGCGTAACGAACCGGATTCGCTGGACGCGCAGCGTACCGCCGCGCGCATGGCAGTGGCCAACGAAGACGCCGACGGTCTCGCTATCTATGCGCCAGCGCTGGTGCAGGCAGCCGCCTCGCCGGATATCGGCTATCGCCTGCTGGCCGATGTCGTCAGCGGGGCGCCGAACGCCACCGATATGGTCATCGATACCCTGTCGAACATGGCACAGGCCGATAGCGACAGCGCGCCGGCGCAGTATGCGCTGGGCGTGGTCGCACTGCGCTACGACCGCAGCGAGATCGCAGCCCGTGCGGCCGAACGCGCACTTGCGCTCGATCCGAACTGGAACGATGCCGTGCTGCTGCAGGCCGGGGTATGGATTCGTGGCGGCGAAACCGCGAAAGCGCAACAACTCGTCGACCAGCTGCCCGGCAACGCGGTTAGCCGCGCGCAGTATCACTTGGCCCTTGCACGTCTTCTCATCGAAGCCGACCAGGAAGATGCGGCGCTCGGCGAGTTTGAACAGGCCATACAGCTGCAACCGGACAATTCCGATGCACGCTATGGTCTGGCGATTCTATCGCTGAGCCTGGGTCAGCTCGAACGGGCGGAAACGGCGTTCACTCGCTTGTATGAGCATAACGAGCGTGCGGATGATGCGGCGTTCTATTTGGGTACCATCGCCGAGCAGCGCGAAAACTATGCCGAGGCGCAGCGCTGGTATCAACGGGTTGAAAACGGCGGCCATGCGTTCGAAGCGCAGGTGCGCGGTGCGCGCATGATCTTCATGCAGGACGACCTGCCGGGTGCACAGCGCCGCCTGAGCGAGTTGCGGGCCATCTATCCCGATCTGGCCGAACAGCTCTATGCCGCGGAAGGGCAGCTGCTCTACGAAGCTGATGAGGCGCGCGCGGCGCTGGATATCTACAATCACGCCCTCGATGAGATTCCGGATAGCAGCGAACTGCGCTACGGCCGTTCCATGGCGTATGAGCGTCTTGGCGACATCGAGGCCGCAAAGAACGACTTGCAGGCCGTGCTCGACAGAGAGCCCGACGATGCGCGCGCGCTCAATGCATTGGGGTATCTGATCGCCAACCACGGCACCGAATATGAGCGCGCCGCCGAGTACATCCGGCGCGCGCTTGAAGCCGAGCCGGACAATCCGGCCATTCTCGATAGCATGGGTTGGGTCGAGTATCGTCTCGGCAATCTGGACGCGGCGCGCCATTATCTGGAACGTGCCTACCGGGATTTTCCGGACGCCGAGGTGGCGGCGCATCTGGGCGAAGTTCTCTGGCAACAAGGCCAGCATGAGGCCGCGCGCCGCATATGGCAGAACGCGATGGCGGACAATTCCGACCATCCCGTGCTCACTGAAACCGTGGAACGTCTCGACCCATGAAGAAACTTCTCGTCTGTTTACTTGCCGCTGCCGTGTTGTCCGGCTGCGCGATCATTCGCAAGCCGGCTGAAACCGAGGCCGGGGTGGTCGATGCCGCCGCTTGGGCCGAGCACAAGCAAGAGCTGGCCGATTTCAGCATCTGGTCGCTTCAGGGCCGGGTGGCCACGGGGCAGCTTTTGGGCTGGACCGGTAATCTGAGCTGGCGCCAGCAGGGTGAAGACTTCGACGTGCGTCTGTCCGGACCGTTGGGCGCGGGCGGGTTTCGTGCCAGGGGCTCGCTCGACGACGTCGTCGTCATTCAGACCAAGGACGAGCGCTTTGTGACCACCGAGCCGGATATTCTGGTCGAGCGCACGCTGGGCTGGACGTTCCCGCTCGAGCCGCTGCGCTTCTGGGCGCGTGGACTGCCGGCACCCGGTGGCTACGACCGTATCAGCGTGGATGCGCAGGGGCGCATGATTTCGCTAGAACAGAAGGGGTGGGCGCTGTCGTTCCCGGACTATATCGAACCCGAAAACGCGCCCGCCGTACCGCGGCGCATCGTGCTCGACAACGGCGAGACCCGCATTCGCCTGGTCGTTGATCGCTGGTTCGATATCGACGGCGTATCACGCGCGAATTGACACTGACGCTAGCAGCCAAGAAAATACGCGGCCTTCTCGTGATATGACGGTCGGCTGACAGCTGACAAAATGCGAAGGAACGAAGACGACATAGGTTCAAATGGGGCGTAGCCAAGCGGTAAGGCATCGGGTTTTGATCCCGTGTACCGCAGGTTCGAATCCTGCCGCCCCAGCCATTTAATCGTCCGCGCGAGCGGACACGAAAGACAGCTTGGGCGGCTGGATGAGAACCTGCCAGGTTCGACGCAGCGCGCGAAGCGCGCAAGAATCGTGACGCGCAGCGGCACGAGCCCGCAGGGTGAGGCATCGCAAGATGCCGAATAATCCTGCCGCCCCAGCCATGACAATCGCCCGCGCAAACGGGCAACAAGAACGGCCAGAAATGGCTGGATGGAATCGACGCAGCGCGCGAAGCCGCATTGGTGGCAACGCGCAGCGCGACGATTGCAGCAGGGCAACGCGCTATAAGACGCCGGCCGCTGTGCTTCATCCCGGTTATCGTCCGCATCGCGGACCGCTCATCTTCAATTGACAGCACGGCAGCACGAACGCATGGCGGATTCCAGGTTGATGGTCTTTACCGGCAACGCCAATCCGGCGTTGGCCAAGGATGTGGCCGGGTACCTCAAACTGCCTGTGGGCAAGGCGAGCGTCGGGAAATTCTCCGACGGCGAGATCGCGGTCGAGGTCGAAGAAAACGTACGTGGACGCGATGTTTTCGTGGTCCAGTCCACGTGTCGGCCGACCAACGACAACGTCATGGAGCTGCTGATGCTCATCGATGCGCTGCATCGTGCATCGGCTGGTCGAATCACCGCCGTGATCCCGTATTTTGGCTATGCCCGTCAGGACCGGCGTCCGCGCAGTGCGCGTGTGCCGATTTCGGCGAAGGTCGTAGCCAGCATGCTCGGTGCGGTCGGCACCGATCGCGTACTCACTGTCGATCTGCATGCTGACCAGATTCAGGGCTTTTTCGATATGCCCGTCGACAACGTCTATGCCTCGCCGATTCTGCTCGGCGATATCTGGCGCCAGAAGGACGAAAAGCTCATCGTCGTATCCCCGGATGTCGGCGGTGTCGTGCGCGCCCGTGCGCTGGCCAAGCGTCTCGATGACGCGGATCTGGCCATTATCGACAAGCGTCGCCCGAAGGCCAACGAAGCCAAGGTGATGAACATCATCGGCGATGTCAGCGGCAAGACCTGCATAATGGTAGACGACCTTGTCGATACCGCTGGCACGCTGTGTCAGGCAGCGGATGCACTCAAGAACCAGGGCGCGACCAAGGTCAAGGCCTACGTCACCCACGCGGTGCTTTCGGGCAAGGCGGTCGAGAACATCAGCAATTCGCGGCTCGACGAGCTGGTCGTATCCGACACCATTCCGCTATCGCCGGACGCCGCCGCCTGCGGCAAGATTCGCCAGCTGCATATTGCAGCATTGCTGGCGGAAACGATCCGCCGGGTGAGCAACGAGGAGTCCGTGTCCACGCTGTACGTGGACTAGTCGCGCGTTCGACGTCGGCGATCCCGACACGGGTCGTGCATTTGGCGTTCAAGCGCGTATACTACGCGGTCTTTTGAGACCGGTGGGCGGCGGCCCGCCAGAAAATACAACGATCGAGCGGTCGACGGGGTTTCCGGCGACCGTCCTTATTATTGGAGCGAATCGATATGGAAGCTTTCGAGCTGAATGCGGAAAAACGTACCGCGAAGGGCCGCGCCGAGAACCGTCGCCTGCGTCGTGAAGGCCGTGTGCCGGCTATCATCTACGGTGGCAACGGCGAGCCGGTGATGCTCACGCTGGAGCACAACGACCTCGACCATCATCTGGATAACGAGGCGTTCTTCTCGCACATCATCAAGATCAATGTGGCCGGCGGCGGCAGCGAAGAAGTCGTGCTGCGCGATCTGCAGCGCCACCCGGCCAAGCCGTTCATCGAGCATGCCGACTTCCTGCGCATCGTCGCCGGTGAAGCGCTGCGTATGAGCGTGCCGCTGCACTTCGTGGGCGAAGAGGAATGCCCGGGCGTGGCCGATGAGGACGGCGTTGTTCAGCACAACATGAACGACATCGAAATCGAATGTCTGCCGCGCAATCTGCCGGAATACATCGAAGTCGACTGCTCGAAGCTTCACCTGCACGATTCCGTGCACCTGAGCGAGCTCGTGCTGCCGGAAGGCGTCGAAATCGTCGAGCTGATGGGCGACGAAGAAGACCAGACCGATCGCACCGTCGTTTCGGTACAGGTGCCGCGTGCGGCGATCGAACTCGAAGCCGAAGACGAGGCGGAAGCCGAAGCGGCCGCCGAAGCCGAGGAAGGCGAAGCGGGCGAGGCCGAAGACGGCGAGTCCGAAGGCGAAGACGCGGGCGACGAGTCCGGCGAAGACGAAGACAAGTAGTCGTCTTCGCGCTCGAGCGAACGTACGGGTTGGGGCAGCGGCGTGAGTGATGCAATTCGCGCCGTTGTCGCCTTGGGCAACCCCGGCGCCGACCATGCCAGCGACCGGCACAATGTTGGTTTCTGGCTGGCTGATCGGCTCGCCGAGCGTTGGCGCGTAGCGTTCTCATCCGAGCGCAAGTTCAAGGGCGATCTGGCGCGCCGCGGTATGGGCGAAGCCAGCGTCTGGTTGCTCAAGCCGGCAACGTTCATGAATCGCAGTGGCGATGCAGTACAGCCCCTGTGCGCATTCCACAAGCTGGCGCCCGAGAGCGTACTGGTCGTTCACGATGAACTCGACCTGCCTGCGGGTACGGCACGCTTCAAGCAGTCGGGCGGCCACGGTGGCCATAATGGGCTGCGCGATATTACCCGCGTCATCGGCACCCAGTACAAGCGTCTGCGCATCGGCATCGGTCACCCGGGCGATCGCAGCCAGGTGTTGTCCTACGTGCTGGGTACGCCTTCGCCCGATGATCGAATCGAAATCGACAATGCGATCGATGCCGGTATCGACGCGCTCGAGATTGCGCTCGATAAGGGCTGGGACTACGGCGCCCAGAAGCTGAACTCGCGCAAGGCGCCCTCCAGCTAACACCCATCGCGATGCGCGCGCCTTCGCGCCGCAATACACGCCATCAGAGGTTGTTCAAATGGCTCTTCAGGTCGGTATCGTCGGTTTGCCCAACGTGGGTAAGTCCACTCTTTTCAATGCGCTTACCGCGGCCGAAATTCCGGCCGAGAATTACCCGTTCTGCACGATCGACCCGAATGTCGGCGTGGTGAGCGTGCCGGATCCGCGGCTGGCAGCACTGGCGGGTATCGCGAATCCGGAAAAGACGCTGCCGACGGCGATCGAGTTTGTCGATATCGCGGGCCTCGTAGCGGGGGCTTCAACCGGCGAAGGCCTGGGCAACCAGTTTCTCGCCAATATCCGAGAGACCGACGCCATTCTGCACGTGGTGCGCTGTTTCGACGACGACGACGTGATGCATGTATCCGGGCGTGTCGATCCCATCGCGGATATCGAAACCATCGATACCGAGCTGGCGCTGGCCGATCTGACCACGGTCACGCGCGCGGTGGATCGCAGCGCAAAGGCTGCCAAGTCTGGCGACAAGACCGCAAAGCGCAATTTCGACCTGTTCGAGCGCGTGCGCGATCACCTGGATAGCGGCGCGCCGGTACGCGCGATGGCGCTCAGCGACGACGATCGGCTGGCGCTGCGCGAGTTGCATCTGATCACGGCTAAGCCGGCGCTGTTCGCGGCCAACGTCGACGAAGAAGGCTTCGAAAACAATCCGCTGCTCGATCGCGTATCGGAACACGCAGCGGGCCAGAATGCGCCTGTGGTGGCGGTGTGTGCCGCGCTCGAAGGCGAACTCGCCCAGCTCGACGGCGACGACAAGAACGAATTCCTCGCGGATCTCGGCCTGGAAGAGCCCGGTCTCGACCGGGTGATTCGGGCCGCCTACGAACTGCTCGGTTTACAGACGTTTTTCACCGTGGGCCCCAAGGAAGTGCGCGCATGGACGGTGCGCCGGGGCGCGACCGCGCCGCAGGCAGCCGGTGTGATTCACACCGATTTCGAACGCGGATTCATTCGCGCCGAGGTTATCGGCTACGACGACTACGTCAGCCTCAAGGGCGAAAAAGGCGCGAAGGAAGCGGGCCGACAACGCCTCGAGGGCAAGGAATACATCATGGTCGAAGGCGACGTTGTGCATTTCCGGTTCAACGTCTGAAAATTACCGGCGACGCATCGCTCGAAAGCTGGCCCGTCAAGGGTTGACATGATGCGCCGGGATGAAGAAACTACGCGGCTTTCCGGCTATGTAGCTCAGGGGTTAGAGCATCGCATTCATAATGCGAGAGTCGGTGGTTCAAATCCACCCATAGCCACCAGGCGACGTGCACCTTCGATTTTTCGGAGGTTATGAAAGGGATCCGGCGACTGCCGGATCCCTTTTTTTATGCCGGCAACAGGCGCTGAATATCGGTATCGATCCCGATCCGACAAGCCTTTGCGACCTGATAGACTTCGACCTTTATCCAGCGTTCGATACGACGTATGGCCAATAAGTCCGACCGTAAAGACCGGAAGCCGCTCAAACTCAAGACCGGTTCCTTCGACCGCAATGCGGCGATGGCCCGTATGGGGGTAATGGCCGGCGCCTCATTTGCCGGTCATACGCTCGGTAACATGTTTCGCAGCAAGGAAGGCAAGGAACGGCGCAACCGCGAGTTCTACGTCAAGCAGGCCCAGTTTCTGGCCGACGAGTTGGGTCAGCTCAAAGGCAGCGTAATGAAGGTCGGCCAGATGTTGTCGGTCTACGGCCAGTATTTCATGCCGCCCGAGGCGATCGAGGTTCTGCGTAGCCTGCAGGACGACAGCCCGCCCGTGGCCTGGGAAGAATTACAGCCGGTCGTCGCCGAGCGTCTGGGCAAGAAACGTCTTGCCGAGCTGGAAATTGATCCCGAGCCGATGGCAGCCGCTTCGCTCGGTCAGGTCCATCGCGCCACGCGTAAGTCGGATGGGCTCGAGCTGTGCGTGAAGATTCAGTATCCGCGCCTGGCCGATGCGATCGATAGCGATATCCGCACGCTCACCCAGATCGTGCGTCTGGCGCGACTCGTGCCCAAGGGCATGGAGCTCAATGCGATCATGGAAGAGGTGCGCGAGATGATCTACCGCGAGGTGGATTACGACCGCGAGCTGCGCATGACCCGCGAGTTCTCCACGCGCCTGGAAGGCGATGACCGGTATGTCGTGCCGCAGGTCTTTCCCGAATATTCGACCGAAACCGTGCTGGTGACCTCTTACGAGGCCGCACATCATGTTCAGAGCGAGACGGTTCAGAATCTCGACCAGCCGCGCCGCAATGCACTCGGTAAGAGTGCGTTGGATCTGTTCTTTCGCGAGTTCTTCGTCTGGGGCATCGTGCAGACGGACCCGCACTTCGGTAATTACAAGATCCGCCTGCGAGACGAGGGTTCGGACCAGATGGTGCTGCTGGATTTCGGCGCCACGCGCGAGTTCGCACCGCGCTTTCTCGGCTCCTATTACGACGTGGTCACGGGCGCGTTCGAGAAAGACGCCAAGCGTTTGATCGACGGCGCAATCGGCATCAATCTGTTACGGCGCGATTCGCCCCAACATGTGTTCGATGCGTTCGCCAAGGTCGGCATGCTCATGATCGAGCCGTTTTCCGACGATGCGCCCGATGAGCTGACTACGCCGGATGGCGCTTATCGTTGGGGCGAATCCGATTTGCCGTTCCGGGTTTCCCGTGCGGTATCGGACGCTGCGATCTCGCGCTGGTTCCGGATTCCGCCGCGCGAGATCGTGTTCCTGCATCGACGCATGGGCGGCGTGTTCGTGCTGCTGGCCGTACTCGACGCCGAGATCGACGCACGCGATATGCTGGCAAGCTATCTTTACCGCGAAACAGAAGTCGATCCGGAGCGTGCCGGCTGACATGCCATCTTTACGCGCCGAGATTCATCCAAAGGAAACGCATAAATGAAGTTCGAGGAAACCTTCGATTTCGACCACTCGGTCGAAACGGTGATGAATATGTTCACCGACGAGACTTATTTTCTGGCCAAGTACGAGCGCATGGGCGGTCGCAAACCCGAGCTCGTGAACTGCGACAAGAAGGATGATCATTTTTCGATCACCGTGCGTCACGCGCTTGATGCCAGCAAACTCTCGTTTCCCGAGATCATTCAAAAGCGCATCGGCGATCGCCTCATGCTGCGTCAGACCGATGCCTGGGATATTCCGCGCCAGAGCGGCCGGATTGATATCGATATCGAAAAAACGCCCGTTGATATCAAGATCGATATGCGTCTGACCGACGACTCCGGTAAGGCACGCCTGAAGCTGGCCTTTGATATCGATGCCCAGGTGCCGTTGCTCGGTTCCAAGATCGAGAAAGCGATCGCCGGGCCGATTACGGAACGCTTCAAGCACGATATGAAGATTTCCAACAAGATGGCCGGCGATTATGCCGCGTCGTAATTCATGAGCGACCAGCCTCGATCCAAACATGACAGCGGGCACGGCGAACGTCGGCCGCCGACACTGTGGCAGAGCTGGATGAGCGTGCTCGCTGCATTCTTTGGCGTGCAGTCCAGCGAGAACCGCGAGCGCGACTTCACCCGCGGCAAGGCCAGCCATTTCATCCTGCTAGGGGTTGTTGCGACTGTGCTGCTGGTTGTGTTGCTCGTCGGCCTCGTGAAGCTCGCGACCTCCGTTGCGTGATCGAACACTTCGTTTGTAAAGCAGGCGTCAGCGCTTGTCGTGCTGCGCGGCCAGACGTTTGAAGCGGTAAAGCAGCTCCAGGGCTTCGCGCGGGGTGAGCTCGTCGCAGTCGAGTTCGGCCAGTGCTTCGTGTAGTGGATCGGGTTCGACTTGTGTCTTCTCGGCCGGCGCGGGCTCGAACAGGCCAAGCTGCGGACCGGATTGTTCGCGTGACTGGGCTTCCAGTTCGGCCAAGTGCTTTTCAGCCTGGCGTATCACCACACGCGGCACGCCGGCAAGCGAGGCGACCTGCAGTCCGAAACTGCGCGAGGCCGGCCCCGGACGAATGGCGTGCAGAAACACGAGTTTCTGTTCGCCGCCGCTGTTGTAGTCGGCCACCTCGAAATGCGCATTCCGGCTGGCTGGCCAATCCTCGGCCAGTTGGGTCAACTCGAAATAATGGGTCGCGAACAACGTATAGGCGCGGTTATGGCGTGCGAGGCGTTCAGCGACTGCGCGCGCCAGTGCAAGACCATCGTAAGTCGACGTGCCACGCCCGATTTCGTCGAGCAGCACCAGCGATCGTTCGGTGGCGTGGTGGAGAATCTGTGCGGTCTCGCTCATTTCCACCATGAACGTGGATTGACCCGCAGATAGATCGTCGCCAGCGCCGATGCGCGTGAAGATACGATCGAGCGGGCCGATGGTTGCTGCCTCTGCCGGCACGAAACTGCCGATATGGGTGAGCAGCACGATCAGCGCGGTCTGGCGCATATAGGTCGATTTGCCGCCCATATTGGGCCCGGTGATCAACAGCAGCCGGCAATCGTCATCGAGCTGCGTGTCGTTGGCCACGAACGGCGTGTCGGAAAAATGCTCGACTACGGGATGGCGCCCGCCGGTGATATGCACGCCGGGCGTGTCGGTCAGCGTCGGCGCGATCCAGTGATAGTCGAGCGCGCAGCGCGACAGTGCACACAGCACATCGAGACTGGCCAGGCCCGCTGCGATCGCCTGCAATTTCGGCAGATAGGCGGCCAGCCTTTCCACGAGGTCTGTATAGAGCGCTTTTTCCCGGGCGAGCGCGCGTTCGCGCGCCGACAATACCTGGTCCTCGAACTTTTTGAGTTCGGGCGTGATATAGCGCTCGACCGCCTTGAGCGTCTGGCGGCGCTGGTAATCGATGGGCGCCGCATCGGCATGCACGCGCCCCATTTCGATGTAATAGCCGTGCACGCGGTTGTAACCGACCTTGAGCGTGTCCACGCCAGTGCGTTCGCGTTCACGCAGTTCCAGGTCGGCTAGATAGCCGTCGGCATTGGCTGAGAGATCGCGCAACTCGTCGAGCGTTTCGTCGTAGCCGGCAGCGATCACGCCGCCGTCACGGACGACGACCGGTGGCTCGGCGACCACGGCACGCTCAAGCAACGCTCGCACATCGTCGGCCGGGTCGATCTGTTCGTGAAGTGCAGCCAGCAGCGGCGCATCGAGATCGGCCAGGGTGCGGCGGACCGCCGGTAGGGCGGTGAGCGCGCGGTTCAGGCCCGACAGATCGCGTGGGCGCGCCGAGGCGAGCGCGATACGGGTGGCGATACGCTCGACATCCGGTATCTCCTTGAGCCGCTCGCTCAGCCCGGCATGACTGCCCGACAGCAGCGTTTCGATCGCCAGATGGCGATGGCGCAGGATATCGAAATTGCGCAGTGGTTCGGCCAGCCAGCGGCGCAAGGCGCGTGCACCCATCGGCGTGGCACAGCGATCCAACAAGCCGACCAGGCTGTGGCGGGTATCTCCAGAGGCGCTGCGCTCGATCTCCAGATTGCGCCGTGTGGATGCGTCGAGCACGAGCGTGTCGGTGACCGCATAGGTGCGCAGGCTCTTGATATGCGAAAGGGCGGCTTGCTGGGTCGCCTCGACATAGTCGATGAGCGCGCCGGCTGCCGCGATCGCACGCGGCAGATCGGCACAGCCAAACGCATCCAGCTGGGCCACTTCGAAGAAGCCTTCCAGGCGCCGGCGTGCGCTGATCGCATCGAACAGCCAGCTCGGTCGACGTGTCAGGGCGATGCCCTCAACCGGGAGTTCTAACGTGGATTGTTCACTGACCACGATTTCGGCCGGATCCAGGCGCGCAAGTTCAGCGGCCAAGGCGGTTTCATCGGCCACTTCGGTCACCGCGAAATCGCCGCGCGCCAGTTCGAGTACCGCGATACCGATCGCGCGCTTGGCGGGCGCGATCGCCACGATCAGATTGGCGCGCCGTGCATCCAGCAGGGCGTCGTCGGTCACGGTACCGGGCGTGACCACGCGAACCACTTCGCGCTTGACCGGGCCTTTGCTTGCGCCCGGGGCCTCGAGCTGCTCGCAGATCGCGATCGATTCGCCCTTCGCGATCAGGCGGGCCAGATATTGCTCGGCGGCGTGATAGGGCACGCCGGCCATCGGAATCGAGCGTCCGGCGGATTCGCCGCGGGCAGTAAGTGTGATATCGAGCAGCTCGGCGGCGCGGTGGGCATCGTCGAAGAACAGCTCGTAGAAATCGCCCATGCGGTAGAACAACAGCATGTGCGGATAATCCGCCTTGATGCCGAGATATTGACGCATCATCGGGGTATGCGCGGAGTACTCGTGCGCTGTGCCGTCGGTGCGCGATTCGGTGCTGGGGCGTGCGCTCATGAAGCAGTCTGTATCCGTGAACAAGCAGGGCAACGGCCCGATTGGCCGCAGCCCGCAATTGTAGACGCCCGACAGATTGCTCGCAGAATGAGCGATTGCATGAGCCGGGACAGCGGCGCGATGCGGACTGCCCGAACGGGGCGGTTCGCGCTCAAGGTCGCGCTCGAATCGCCGTTTCAGCCGCGCTTTTATTTATTTGTGGATACCGGCGTGTGTCCGCAAATCGGGACTAGTTTTAGGCATAATAGCGCCATGACCGTAACTTACGACGCTCACCATTCGATCGCATCGCTCGTCGATCAGCTTGCGACGCTTCTGCCCGGCCGCGGCGAGACCTTGGCTACGTCTGAATCCTGTACGGGTGGCATGATCGCGGCCGCGTGTACCGATCGGGCCGGCAGTTCTGAATGGTTCGAGCGCGGTTTCGTCACGTATTCCAACGCCGCCAAACGCGACAGCCTGGGCGTCGATGCCGAATTGCTCGAACGTCACGGCGCGGTCAGCGAGGCCGTGGTTGCCGCCATGCTTGAGGGCACGCTCTCGCATAGTCTGGCCGACTGGGCCATTGCGGTATCCGGCGTTGCCGGGCCGGGCGGGGGCAGTGACGACAAACCGGTGGGTACCGTATTCATTGGCTGGATGGAGCGTGACCGGGCGCCCGAGGTGATCCGTTATCAATTCGAGGGTACGCGCGACGAAGTACGCTGCCAGAGCGTGGTCGCGGCTCTTGTCGGTTTGCGCGAACGTGCCGATGCCGGCTGATCGCGCGCGGCGATTGATTGACTAGCGGCGCATGATCGAAGGGGCCAGCCGAACGTCGGGCGTGCAGCGTCTGTTCTTCGCGCTGATGCCGCCGGTCGATGTCGCGCGCCGGATTGCGGCGCAGGCCGATACGCTGGAGATAGACGGTCGACCTGGCGACACAGCGCGGCTGCATCTCACGCTGGCGTTTCTGGGTAAGGTCGAGTCCCATACCTTGGATGACCTGGTCGATACGGCTGCTCGTATCGACTTGCCCAGGTTCACGCTGGTGCTTGATCGCCTTGGTCTGTTCAGGCGCGCCAGGATTGCGTGGTTCGGACCGTCTCAGGTACCGCCGGTATTGCTGGACTTGGCAACAAAGCTGGATAAAAATACAGCTCGAGCCATTGAGAAGGCACGCTATCGGCCGCATGTCACTATCAGGCGCAAGATCGACTCGGTAGGCTCGGGCGCGATCGAACCCATCGAGTGGCCGGTTCGGGATTTTTCGCTGGTTGTTAGCGGCGAAAACGGCCACGCTGGCGCCTATCGCGAACTGCGCCGCTGGCCTCTTTCCTAGCCGACCGGTTATGAAATAATGGCTGCGCGCCGGTCATGGCAGTATCGCCTAGGACGAATAGGGCGATCGTATCTACGAACGACAAAGCGACGATAATTATGGACGAAGATCGTAAAAAAGCACTGGCAGCCGCACTGAGCCAGATCGAGCGCCAGTTCGGCAAGGGCTCGGTCATGCGTATGGGCGACCAGGACACGAGCAATATCCCGTCCATTTCCAGCGGTTCGCTCACCCTGGATATCGCGCTGGGCATCGGTGGTTACCCGCGCGGACGCGTGATCGAAATCTACGGCCCGGAATCGTCGGGCAAGACCACGCTCACCCTGCAGGCCATTGCCGAATGCCAGAAGGCCGGCGGTACCGCAGCTTTCATCGATGCCGAGCACGCACTGGACC
>VMHT01087069.1_pt1 | contig 17102 bp, 26 predicted proteins | sample 4693611 | NCBI WGS metagenome assembly VMHT01 (sample SAMN12280063, study PRJNA550983) | marine metagenome | isolation source: seawater sampled from same location over 5 years 0.02-0.2 micron viral filtrate | place: USA: collected off the coast of southern California halfway between the port... ...
ATAGGCAAGTAAGTTAACGTATACGCACCAATAGACACCATACACCACCAAAACATAATGTACGATTGACACTTTGAATTTGCGAACATTGTAAGAACATTACACCCTTTTTGCGAACATTGTAGGAATCACGCGGGTTGTAGACCGAACATTGGCTCAACGCAACTACTATAACTGGTTTCAATTTCTGTTAGGGAGTTCCCTAACGCGTGTAAACTTGTTTGCATATACATACTTAGGTACGTTCTGTTTCAGGCAACTGGCTCAACGCAACTACTATAACTGGTTTCAATTTTCTTCAGACGAAAAAAAGCCCCGCCGAAGCGGGGCATATTTTAAATATCGTCTTTATGGATAAACATATAACTCCAGAGCATTGCTACAATCCAAAGCAAAACACCCATCAATGAAACAGAAAAACCTGTTAAGGTGTGTTCCAGAGTAAGAGGTGACTCGTCGATATAAGCAACACCACCAAGCACTAGAACAAACCCAGCCATAAACAAAAGCGCAACCATTAACTTATTCATATTTAAATCCCCATAAAAAAGGGAGCGCATCGCGCTCCCAGTGGTGTTATTGCTTGATGGATTGATCAAATTTCGCTTTCAGCTTTTTAGCTTCAGCAACAATCTCAGTCAGAGGAAAGCAGTCTGGGATGCTATCCTTGGCAGGATCTAATCCAGTAGCACGTTTAACCACACTAGCCAAATCCCGCTCCAATAACTGCAAGGCGGTAGCAGTAGATGATGCACCACGTTCCTTGCGACGATTGAGCGCATTGCGTAGATCCTTTAACTTAGATCCAACTTGTTGGTGCCAGTATCTACGGTCTGCCTTTTTCGCATCGGGTAGTTTTTTCGCCTCGGCAGTAGTGAACGCAAGCAGAGACTGCGCTGACTTGGAGAATCCTAAGACGATAGCTGATTTAACCGAATCAGTCAGATCAGAATCGAATTGATTGTCCTTGCTGAGTAGCATTTCAGCAACAACACCATCAGCAACCAGAGCATCCACCATTGTGGTCTGCTTACCTTCTGCTTCAATAGACTTGTTAGTCCATACGCGAATCGCGTCAGTAGACGCCTTAGATAGTTGAATAGACATAATCGTATTCCTTATTAAGTTAATCGGACATCAACCCCGTGTTGCTGTCTCGATGGTTGTATTAGAGCATACCTAAACATGTTTTGATATGGTGTTTCCGATTGTTTGGTATTATTTCTGTTAGGGACGTTCCCTAACAAATCAAAATCTACTATAAGATGTTTAATTCTATCAGATCGTGACCCCACTACCCCCCTATGACCCCATGTGCTATATGTGACTCTGTGTTATCTATATATTATTAATTTACATAAATGATTCGTTTTTCCAGCCGTTTTAATAAAAGTCCATATATAGGAAGTACCCCCCTTTGGAGTCCCGTACCTCCCTGTTGCAAAAAATATTTTTTAGTGTAAATTCATCTATTCGGTTAACCGTGTGAGTGAATATGACATTATTAGTAAGTCCAGAAATTGGCGTACCTTTGTCACCACATATCCCCTACACAGATTTACGTGAAAGAGTCGAGGCCGCTTGCAATACCGCATTAGAACTTTCTGAACATGGATTGGATTTAGAAATAACTGATGAAGATAAGTCTGTAGCAACTACATTAACTGCGGCATATGCACAGAATCCTGAAGACACATCTAAAAAAGTTACCAATACACGGGCCGCAAAGTTAAGACCCGCATCATTAGTCCTTGCAAACAACATATTGGAAGAGTTTGGACAGGCAGTGGTTGAAAATTCTATGCACATTCGGCATTTAGTCACAAACAAACTGCTTATAGAGACTGAGAATCCAGACCCGCGCATACGATTAAGGGCATTAGAGTGTCTGGGTAAGCTCTCTGATGTGGGTTTGTTCGCTGAAAAGACTGAAGTGACTGTAACCCACCAGACAACAGATGAGTTACGCCAGCAATTACGTCAAAAACTCGAAAAAATTGTACGTCCTGTCGAAGATATTGAGGATGCTGTGGTTTTAGATGGTGAACCTATAGATGTAGACAAAGAATTAGGCGATTTTGACGATGAATGAGGCGGTTATCACGCCAACAGACTTTACTGAGGTCGAAATTCAGACCATGTTGGACAATTTAGACCAATATACTGATGATGAGGTCGTAGAAATCCACAAAATTGTGGATGAAATTGATTCCAGAAACAGTAAAAAGGTTATATATGATGACTTAATTGAGTTCTGTAAGCATATGCAACCTGATTACAAGGTGGGTAAGCATCATAGGATGCTTGCAAACATGTTAATGGACATAGAACAGGGTAAAAAAGACCGTATTTGCGTCAATATACCCCCCAGACACGGTAAATCTCAGCTTGTTTCAATCATGTTTCCAGCATGGTTTTTAGGCAGAAATCCTAATAAAAAAGTCATGATGGTGTCGCATACCACTGATTTAGCTGTGGATTTTGGTAGAAAAGTACGTAATATCATCAATACAGAGCTATATGCAGACATATTTCCCACTGTAAAACTTGCCGTTGACTCCAAGTCAGCAGGGCGTTGGAACACAAGTGCGGGAGGCGAGTACTACGCTTGTGGTATTGGTTCTGCATTGGCGGGTCGTGGCGCAGACTTATTATTAGTAGATGACCCGCATTCTGAGCAGGACGTAATTAACGGCAACTTTGAAGTATTTGAAAAAGCATACGAGTGGTTTACGTTTGGTGCTCGTACCCGACTTATGCCCCAAGGTAGCGTTGCTATCATTCAGACTCGATGGCATATGGATGATCTGACAGGTCGGGTTGTACGTGACATGGCAAAGAATGAACGTGCTGACCAGTACGAAGTAGTTGAGTTCCCAGCTATATTACAAATAGAAAAGAAAGATAAGATAGTTGAAAAAGCGTTATGGCCTGAGTTTTTTGACATGGACGCTCTACTACGGACGAAGGCATCAATGCCTGTGTTTCAGTGGAACGCCCAGTACCAGCAAAAACCCACAGCAGAAGAAGCCGCTATAATAAAAAGAGAGTGGTGGCAGATGTGGGGTGGAGAAGAAGCTCCTGACTGTGAGTACATTATTATGTCGCTTGATGCGGCGGCAGAAAAACATAATCGTGCTGACTACACTGCTCTGACAACGTGGGGTGTGTTTCATAACGAAAATGAAGATGCATACAATATTATATTACTTAATAGCATAAAGGACAGATTTGAGTTTCCTGAGCTAAAGAATCTGGCAATGGAAGAATACTTTGAATGGGAACCTGACGCGTTCATTGTTGAGAAGAAATCCGCAGGTACGGCGTTGTATCAGGAAATGCGTCGAATGGGAATACCTGTGCAGGAGTACACACCACACAGAGGCACAGGTGACAAACTTGCACGTTTAAACTCTGTTTCTGATATTGTAGCGTCGGGTATAGTATGGGTTCCACCAACAAGGTGGGCAGAAGAAGTTGTTGAAGAGATTGCGGGATTTCCATTTGCAAGTCACGACGATTTGGTGGACAGCACAGTGATGGCGTTAATGCGTTTCAGACAAGGTGGGTTTATTCGGTTACCTACAGACGAGCCTGAAGATATACGATATTTCAAACATCGCCGTAGTGGTTTTTATTAGAGGGTAGGTTATGGCTATTGAGAAAGGGCTATATTCTGCCCCTAAAGGTATAGAAGAAGAAGTTGGAGAAAGCATCGAAATAGAAGTTGTTGATCCAGAAATGGTCACCATTGATGCAGGTGGAGTTGAAGTATCTTTAGTGCCTGATGAAGGCATACAAGAATTTGTACAGTTTGATGCAAATCTAGCAGAATATATGGAAGATGGTGCTCTGACGGAGCTATCCACTGATATATTAGAATCTATAGAGTCTGATTTAGACAGCCGTAAAGAATGGGCTGACACTTTTGTGAAAGGGTTAGAAGTTCTTGGGTTTAAATATGAAGAGCGCACAACACCTTGGGATGGTGCTTGTGGCGTGTATTCTACGGTGCTTGCGGAAGCCGCTATCCGTTTTCAAGCCGAAACGATGTCAGAAACATTTCCCTCCTCTGGCCCTGTAAAAACAAAAGTACTTGGGCAAGAAACCAAAGAAAAGATGGAGTCTGCTGACCGTGTTAAGGCAGACATGAATTATCAACTGACTGAGAATATGGTTGAGTATCGCCCAGAGCATGAGCGATTACTTTATAGTCTTGGTCTTGCAGGTTCCGCGTTTAAAAAAGTCTATTTTGATCCAAACCTTGGTCGTCAGGTAGCTATGTATATTCCTGCGGAGGATGTAGTTGTCCCCTATGGAGCGTCACACGTGGAGACTGCGGAACGTGTTACGCATGTAATGCGTAAGACTAAGAACGAAATTAATAAGTTACAGGCAAGTGGGTTCTACCGTGAGGTAGACCTTGGAGAGCCACAGTCTTATTCCACTGATATAGAGAAGAAGAAAGCTGAAGAGGGTGGTTACACCGTACAGGACGACTATCGTTATACATTATATGAAGTACATGCTGACTTAATAATAGATGACATAGATGAAGAACAGGGCGATATTCAGATCGCCAAACCATACGTTGTTACGATAGACGTTAGTTCAAGTGAGATATTGTCTGTACGCAGGAACTGGAGTTCTGATGACGAACTCATGTTGAAGCGTAACCATTTTGTACATTATGTCTATGTTCCGGGCTATGGGTTCTATGGGCTTGGGCTGATTCATATTATAGGTGGTTATGCTCGTGCGGGTACATCGCTTATACGCCAACTTGTAGACGCAGGTACTTTATCTAATTTACCCGGCGGTTTGAAAGCACGCGGTATGCGGATTAAAGGTGATGATACACCTATAGAGCCGGGCGAGTGGAAGGATGTGGATGTACCATCTGGCACTATCCGTGAAAATATAATGCCCCTTCCTTATAAAGAGCCATCCCAAACACTACTACTTTTATTAGACAAAATAACAACTGAAGGCCGACGTTTAGGTGCGATTAGTGACATGAATATATCTGACATGTCAGCAAATGCACCAGTTGGCACTACGTTAGCTTTGCTGGAACGCACGTTAAAACCAATGGCGGCTGTTCAAGCCCGCGTGCATTACGCGATGAAACAGGAGTTTAAACTCCTCAAATCTATAATGTCTGACTATGCGCCTGTTGAGTATGAGTATGAACCTGTTAAAGGTGAAATATCTGCTCGTCAGGCTGATTATGCGAATGTAGAAGTTATACCCGTATCTGACCCCAATAGTTCCACAATGGCGCAACGGGTTGTTCAGTATCAGGCGGTGCTACAAATGGCGCAAAGTGCGCCACAAATTTACAACTTACCTCAATTACATCGACAGATGATTGAAGTGCTGGGCGTTAAAAACGCCGATAAACTTGTTCCTACAAAGGAAGATGCGAAACCAAAAGACCCTGTATCTGAAAACATGGATGCTTTAGTTGGAAAACCAATGCGAGCGTTTATATATCAGGATCATGAAGCACACATAGCTACACATATGGCCTTTATGCAAGATCCACAGATTGCACAGTTGATTGGACAGAACCCACAGGCAAAACGAATTGTAGCGGCTCTTCAAGCACACGTTGCTGAACACGCGGCGTTTAGTTATCGCAAACAGATAGAAGATAAACTTGGAGTTGTACTACCACCGCCTAGTGAGGAAATGCCTGAAGATATAGAAATTGAACTCTCAAGACTTGTTGCAGACGCAGGTAAACAAGTTACTGAAGCAAACAAACAACGTGCCGCACAACAACAGGCACAGCAGAAAATGAAAGATCCATTAGTGCAGATACAACAAGCAGAGCTACAAATTAAGCAAGCTGAAGTGCAACGTAAAGCCGCTAAAGACATGATGGACGCTCAGTATAAACAAGCGCAATTACAACAGAAGGCATCTAAAGATCAGGCTGATATTGCGCTTGACCAAAAAGAATTAGCTATTACAGCTAAGAAAGAAGGAGTCAAACTTACTGAGCAGAAAGACCAAAATGAGCGACTACTTAAAATGCAATTATTGGATAAAGTTACTAAAAAGGATACGTAAAACATGGCTAAAACCGTCTTTGACGTGCTGAAAGATAAATTAAACGAGCAGATTGAGTCTGCAACATTATTTCTACAGTCAGGAGGGCCGAAAGATTTCGCCCAGTATAAAGAGGCATATGGTCTGATCCGAGGTTTACAGACCGCACAACAACACATTACAGACCTTGAGCGAACATACACGGAGAGTGAATATAATGATTGAATCCGCAGAAGTACTTGAATTGTCAAATGAAGAGTTGGAAGAGCAGTTACCTAGACCTGTAGGGTACAGACTACTTATAGCGATGCCAGAAGTCGAAGAGACTTATGGTGATAGTGGGCTTATTAAGTCTGCACAAACTATGCATCACGACTCTATATTATCTATGGTCGGAGTAGTTCTTGACATGGGTGAACAAGCCTATACAGACAAAGAACGATTCCCAACTGGCCCTTGGTGTAAAACTGGTGATTACGTTATATTTCGTATGAATACAGGGACACGATTTAGAATTAACGGTATTGAGTACCGTTTGATGAATGACGATTCTATAGAAGCTGTTGTAAATAATCCACGTGGCATATCACGTGTCTCTTGAGGTATGAAAAATGGGGTTTGAAAAGGTCGAATATACATTTCCTGATGTAGAAGATAGTAAGCCTGATATTGATATTGAGGACTCTAGTGCGATTGAAGTTGATCTAACTGGAAAATCTAAACAAGATCAAGGAGCTAAAAAACGTGCCAAAACTGAAGATGTTTCAAATGAACTTGAAATCGAAGTGGTTGACGATACGCCAGAGAAAGACAGAGGGCGTAAGCCATCTGAACCACCTGCTGATGTTACAGAAGAAGAACTTGAAGAGTATTCTGAAAAAGTTCGCAAGCGTATTCAACACTTCAGTAAAGGCTATCACGATGAAAGGCGTGACAAAGAAACGGCCCAGCGAGAACGACAAGAGCTTGAAAGACTAGCTCAACAGCTTGTTGAGGAGAATAAAAAGTTAAAAAGTACAGTAGGCGAAAATCAATCTGCAATGCTTGAACAAGCTAAGAGAAGTGCAGACCTTGATTTAGCAAATGCTAAAAAAGCATATAAAGATGCTTATGAGTCTGGAGATTCAGATAGTGTTGTAGATGCACAAGAAAAACTAACAGAAGCAAAACTTCAGTCTGATAAGGTAAGTAATTTTAAGTTGCCTTCTTTACAGGAAGAAGAAACTACTGTACAAGAAAATTTAAACACATCCACCCCAGTTGCTGATGAAAGAGTTCAGGCATGGGCCAAACAGAATACTTGGTTTGGTAAAGATGACGAGATGACAAGTCTCGCATTGGGGTTGCATAATAAACTTGTCAAAGAACGTGGTGAAGACTACGCAAAAACCGATGAGTACTACAACATTATAGATACTCGTATGCGACAACTGTTCCCTGAAAATTTTGGAGAGCAAGAAGAAGAGCCAGAACAACCAAGACGGCAATCAAATGTGGTTGCCCCCGCTACGCGGAGCAAAGCACCTAAAAAGGTAAAATTATCGCAAACACAAGTAAACATTGCTAAACGTCTTGGAGTACCACTGGAGTTATACGCCAAACAGGTTGCAGAGGATATGAGGAAACAAAATGGCTGAAAATAGAGTAAATCGTGAGCAGACAACACGTGAAAAAACGACCCAAAAAAAGGCTTGGACGCGACCGGAGGTATTACCATCTCCGAATCCTGAGTCGGGTTATGAATTTCGGTGGGTACGCGTTAGTACCCAAGGACAGATTGACGCTACAAATGTTTCTTCAAAACTCAGAGAAGGTTGGGAACCTGTAAAGGCAACTGATCACCCAGAGATTACGTTAGTCAGTATCGAGAATGATCGGTTTAAAGACAACGTGGTTATTGGTGGGCTAATGCTTTGCAAAGCACCTATCGAAATGATTCAAGAGCGTAATGACTACTATCAACAGCAGACCAAAGCGCAGATTGATTCAGTCGATAATAATCTTATGAGAGAAAACGATCCCCGTATGCCGTTGTTTAATGACCGCAAAACGAAGGTTGTTTTTGGTAAAGGAACTTAATAGGAGCTAGACATGGCTTATCCATCTATTTCAGCCCCAATGGGGCTAGTTCCAGTAAAAAAACTTAGTGGCACTACTTTTACAGGTGTCACACGTCACTACAAAATAGCTAGTAATTACGACACCGCTATATTTAATGGTGACGCTGTTAAGTTGGTTACTGGAGGCACTGTTGAACGTGATACGTTTGATGCCGCGATGACTCCAATAGGAGTGTTTGTGGGAGTGTCTTATACTGATCCCAACACAGGGCAGAAAACTTTTAGGCAGTCCTACCCAGCTAATACAGTTGCTGACGATATTCAAGCATATGTAATAGATGCCACGGACATGCTGTATAAAATCGCTGTAGTATCTTCTGGTACTACCATAGGTGATCTTGCTCAAACTGACATTGGTGCGAATGTTGCTGGTGTAGATAATACTGGAGACAGTGTTTCGGGTAATTCCCGTTGTGCTATTTCAGACACGTCTGCAACCACAAACACCTTACCTTTCCGTATTGTGGAACTGGTTGAGGAAACTAAAAATTCGTCCGGTGGCTTTACTGAAGCATTGGTCAAATGGAATGCGGGCCACGCATTCGATAGCACCACTGGTATATAAGGAGTGATGTAACATGGCAATTTCACGCGCCCAGCTACTTAAAGAACTCCTGCCCGGTCTGAACGCTCTGTTCGGAATGGAGTATGCTAAGTACGAAAACCAACATTCAGAGATTTATGAGCAAGAAACCTCTGATCGTTCTTTTGAAGAAGAAGTAAAACTAGCTGGCTTTTCTGCCGCACCTGTCAAAAACGAAGGCTCTGCCCTTGAATATGACAACGCGCAAGAAGCCTTCACTGCTCGCTATACGCACGAAACAGTCGCAATGGGCTTTTCTATCACTGAAGAGGCTATTGAAGATAACTTGTACGATTCTTTGTCGGCTCGTTATACAAAAGCACTGGCTCGCGCTATGGCATACACCAAGCAAGTAAAAGGAGCGGCTATTCTGAACGATGCGTTCTCGTCTAGCGTGACTTATGGTGATGGGAAGAGGCTTTGTGCCACTGATCATCCACTTGTTTCTGGTGGTACTAACTCTAACCGTCCAACAGTCGGTTCTGATCTTAACGAAACTTCTTTAGAAGCGGCTGTTATTCAGATTGCAGGTTGGACAGACGAGCGTGGTCTTTTGATCGCTTCTATGCCTCGCAAACTTATTGTTCCTCCAGCGTTGCAATTTGTTGCAACTCGTTTGTTGGAAACAGAAGGTCGTGTTGGTACAGCAGATAATGATCTTAATGCGCTTCGTAATAACGGCTCGATCCCAGAGGGTTATTCAGTCAATCATTATCTGACTGATACTAACGCTTGGTTCTTGCTGACCGACATACCAAATGGCCTAAAGCACTTTGTTCGTGCGCCAATGCAGACATCTATGGATGCTGATTTTGACACAGGTAACAGTCGCTATAAGGCTCGTGAGCGTTATTCTTTTGGTGTCTCTGACCCATTAGGTATTTTTGGCTCGCCCGGTTCTTCGTAAGAACCATCGAGAAGGGGCTTGTAGCCCCTTTTCTTTTTATATAGTATCTAAACATTCCTGACGATTGCATATTGTGATCGACACCACCCAAGACAGGAGATTGACATGGGTAATACGACTTTTAAGGGGCCAGTTCGTTCTCAAGACGGATATAAGCAGATTACAAAAAACTCAAGCACAGGTGCGATTACAGAAAACTATTCTGTAAGTTCAACTGGTCAAGTAACAGCGGCGGCTTCTACAACTATCTTTCAATACAATTACATTACTTGCCCACCTCCAATGACAACTATGTTATCTAATAGTGCTGTTGGTGTCTTAGCAGATGGTGACAAGTTTGGGATGATCTTTGTGGGGCCAGAAGGCCAGATGTACCCAGCGGCTTGTGTAGCAGTAGGTGCGTTCACAGCAGGGGGAACAGCCCCTATGTTGGATGGAACAGTCCCTGCAACCGATACAGCCACGACTCACGCTGGCTTAAACCTGTGTATGGATGGTGAAACTGCGGATAACGTAGGATTGCAGATAATTTGTGGTGGTAACGCTCAAGGAACGGGGCCGCATACATTTACTGTAGGGACTCATTCTGGCTCTATTGATGCAACTTTCCAAGCGGCTGACTATACAGATTTTGACTGTATCGTTATCGGATTCAGAAAAACAGAAGAGTTTGCTACTGCGTTTAACGCGGCTATTGCGGCGGCTTCTGCTGGAGATTTGGTGTACACCGATGTTGTAGCGTTTGGTGCTCAAGGTGACACCAACATAGAAATTCAGACTGATCTGAATAACTCTGGTACATCAACTTCTACAGATTGCGGTGCTTCTGTGCCTGTAGACACTCAGAACCTAAGACTGAAAGTAAATCTTTCATCAGCAGGTGTGGTGACATATGAATTAGTTGTCAACGCGATTGCTGGAGCAGGTACTCTTGCCGCACCAGCAACAACAGCCGCATTTACTTTTGATGATGGTGATGTGCTTGTTCCATATTTAGCAATTCTTAAAAATGGAACAGCGGTGGATGAAATCTTCTTGAAAGACATTACGGTTACTCGCACGCCGGGAACTTCTTACGAAAGACTGTAATTAACAAAGAGGGGGAAACCCCTCTTTCCTTACAAGGAGATTAAAATGTCTATTTCTGGTTCAGATGTAAAGGCAAAATTTATCAGTGACGAGAACGCGTCTGATGATGATCGTATTGTCACAGCCGCACGACCAAACACGACAGCTACTCTAGCAAATACTACTTTTGCAAGTGGTGGGGCTAGAAACATCATTGTTACTACAACAGGCACAGGCGACAACGCAAAAACAACGACTATCACTGGCACAGATGTTTTTGGAGATACGTTAACTGAAACTATCACTTCTACAGGTAGTGCAGAAGCAGTCGCAGGAACAAAACTTTTTCTTACAGTATCGTCTGTAGTCTGTTCAGCACAGTATGCCGCGAATATAAAGGTGGGATCGGGGACGCTGTGCGCGGAGGCAATTCTAGGTTCGGAAAGAATAAGGTTGAAGGGCTTTTCTGTTGTTTCGGGAGGAACGGCGGGTGTTATTCAATACTTTAATGGGACACCGGAGTCTGGCACAGCTTTATTCAAGTCAAGGACAATAGGCACTGATAATACTACTCTTGACAGAACAATTCCTGAACAGGGTATTGTATTTGAAAGTGGTATGACAGTTCAGTATACCGTTGGAACTATTGATATGATGACATTTTTTCATGCCTAGAAAAAAAGGCACTATGAAGGGTCACAGCATAAGCGGAGGTCAGAAAAGACCCACCAAGTCCGGTGCTGGTATGACAAAAAAAGGGGTTGCTAAATATAGAAGAGACAACCCCGGCAGTAAGTTAAAAACCGCAGTTACCAAGAAGAAGGGACTGACGGATAAAGAAAAATCAAGACGTAAATCATTTTGTGCTCGTTCAGCGGGACAGATGAAAAAATTTCCAAAAGCGGCTAAAAATCCAAATAGCCGTTTAAGACAAGCGCGAAAGCGTTGGAGATGTTAATAACTTATGAATAGGGCTAATTTTTCTAATCTGACAAAGCTAGGAGGTGGCAAGATGATGAAGAAAACAAAAGGTATGGCTATGGGCAAAAGAGCCAAAGGCATGGCTGGTGGCGGTAAAATGGTTAAAGGTTACGCCAAAGGTAAAATGGTAAAAGGTTATGCCAAAGGCAAAATAGTTAAAGCCAAAGCCAAAGGTAAAAAAATGACGCAAGCCCAAATTATGGCTAAAGCTAGAATGGCTAAAAAGAAAAAACCAACTAAGAAGAAATAAATGTCATATTTAATCTCTAACTGCCCAATGTTTAAATGTTGGGTTCGCAGGGAGTTTACTTGTAACCACCAACGCTATCACGGCGAATTTATACACGCGATGGCGTTTGCAGTTAACACAATCCCAGACAGATCGCTTAGTTTTCAAGTTGTCTTTACTGGATGCGAAATAGATAACCCTGAATCTGGTATAGACCAGAATATACATGGCGGTGCAATGTGGGCGCGTATGCCTATTCAAGCACTTGTAGCAGATATTGAATTGGAAGAATGGCCTGATCGAATGGAAGATCATCTTTGCCAGCCTTGGGATTGCGAGTCAAGAAGTCACAGTACTGTGATATTTGACAGAGTTAGTTCCAGCCCTTGGCTTGCTAAGATTAACCATGATTTTTTTGAGGCAAGATATATGTTCACAGTGGATTACACGGAACATGAAATAGCTGATTCTCCAGATCAACATAAACAATCTCACGTTCTGTACATTACAGAAGAAGGCCCGTGGGAGGGTAATATAGTAGCGTTACCTAATAATAGAGTGAGGGCAACAAGTCCTGCTTTATGGCGTACAGGTGAAGGCCCACCTGATTTTGTACCAAGTCAATATGCACATTCTGCGGAGGGGCATTCAAGTTATACTGATCCCTCAGTAACCTTTGATAATCTTTATAGTGAGGACAAGTGACAATGGCTAAGAAAAAGTTTCCAGATTTAACTGGCGACGGCAAGGTAACTCAAGCCGATATTTTAAAGGGTCGAGGTGTTAAAAATTTGTCTGGTGGGGGCAAGATTAATAACGAACCCACTGGCGAAGTGCGCGGCACAGGTGCGGCTACAAAAGGTATACGCCCCGCTTTGATAAGGTGATTGTAAATGCGTAGATATTATTCTAATACAGTAAACATGAAGAAAGGCGGCAAGATATGCCCTGCTGGTAAAGCATGGGCTAAGAGAACTTTTGATACATATCCGTCAGCGTATGCAAATCTTGCGGCTTCTAAGTATTGCAAAGATCCTAACTATGCAAAAGGAGCTAAAGGTAAAACAAAGAAGAAACGTAAATAATGGCTGATCCAAAAAAAGGTACAGGAAAGAAACCAAAGGGCAGTGGACGTAGATTATATACAGACGAAAACCCAAAAGATACTGTCCCAATTAAATTTGCAACAGAAGCAGATGCTAGAGCTACTGTTGCCAGAGTTAAAAAAGTTAAAAAACCGTTTGCCAGAAAGATACAGATACTGACTGTCTTAGAACAAAGAGCAAAAGTTGCTGGTAAGTCAAAACAAGCCGCAATTGCTAAACGTGGTAAAGAGGCTATACGTAGACAACATGGCAAGGATTAGATATGACAGGTTTTATTATAAGCCCCTACCTGATGAGTTAACTATTGATGAAAGTGATATAGAAGGTTTAGGAATATTTGCGACAGAGAACATTGAAGAGGCTTTTGATCTAGGCAGTACACATATTAAAGTCCCTATGATTGCTGGGTATATAAGAACTCCACTGGGTGGTTTTATCAACCACTCAGAGGAACCAAACTGTTATTTAGTGTTATCTCAAGATTGGGATGATTATAGAGTCTACAACTTGATAACTCTTCGTGAAATAGAAAAAGGTGAAGAGGTGGTACTAAATTATGATACGTAACGTAAGGGTTATATAATGGGTGAGTTAAAAAAATGGCTTGACCAAAAATGGGTTCGTATCGGTACTGATGGAGAAATTAAGGGTGAGTGTGGGACAAGTAAAAATAAAAAACGTCCTGATCGGTGCTTACCGAGCGCGAAAGCACGCAGTCTGTCTAAGGCAGAACGAGCTAAGACTGCAAGAAAGAAAAAACGAGGCGGGGCAAAAGGAAAGAAAGTTGTGAAAAATACTAAAAAAGCAGAAGTGAAATTAAGTGGGGGTGGGTTAGCCCGCCGTAAAAGACAAATAGCACGCGGTTGTGGTGCTGTTAAAGAAAACAGAAGAAAAGAAACTTTATATACATAGGAGACTGTTATGGAAGTTTTTCAAAACGGTAACTTTTCTACAGGTGAACCAGTGTACCAGATAGGTATTAAAAACTCTGATGGTACTTATAATGTAGTTGTTTTCGATCTTATGACAGAATCAGAAGCAAAAAGTAAACTAATGTCCATGACAGGCTCCAAACCAGAAGTCACAATTTCAGACATACCTGACCATTCTATGATGAGTAAAAAAGAATTAGAAACTATGATGCGTGAACATGGAGTCGAATTAGACCGTCGTAAGACAAAAACTGCTTTACTGAAAGAAGTAGACGCATTCTTTAAGGACAGATAAATATGGCAACGTCAGGCACTACCGCTTTCAATATGGATTTTACAGAAATCGCTGAAGAAGCGTGGGAGCGTGCTGGGCGGGAAATGCGTTCTGGATACGATTTACGTACTGCCAGACGTTCTATGAATCTAATGACAATAGAGTGGCAAAATCGTGGTATTAACTTATGGACTGTAGACGAAGGTACAGTAACTCTAACTCAAGGCACTTCACAGTATGACTTACCAGCAGATACAATTGATCTGCTTGAACACGTAATTCGTACCAATTCAGGTAACGCCGCAACACAATCAGACCTAACAATAAGTCGTATTAGTGTAAGCACTTACTCATCAATTCCAAACAAGTTAACACAAGGCAGACCTATTCAAGTGTACATTGAACGGTTACGTGATAACCCTCGTATTAATGTTTGGCCTGTACCTAATGACAATAGTTACATATTTAAATACTACAGATTACGTCGTATTCAAGATGCTGGTAGTGGTGTTGAAACCGCAGACATGAACTTTCGTTTTCTTCCTTGTCTGGTTGCAGGGCTTGCATATCATGTTGCTATGAAGGAGCCAGAACTAGCACCAAGAATAGAGATGTTAAAGCAAGAATATGAAGCACAGTTTATTCTTGCGGCAGGTGAAGATCGTGAAAAGACTCCGCTTAGATTTGTGCCAACAGCGGTAAGAATATGAGCAATAGATTCGCGTCCAGTAACAAAGCAATTGCAGAGTGCGACATTTGTGGGTTTCAGTTTAAATTAAAAGAGCTACGTAATCTTATAGTAAAAGGCAGGGATACTAACCTAAAAGCATGTCACGAATGTTACGATTCAGACCATCCACAGTTGAAACTGGGTATGTTTCCAGTTGATGATCCACAAGCAATACGTGACCCTCGCCCTGATTTTGCGGGTTATGCAGAAAGTAGAGGAGTTACTTTACCAGTAACGGGTTATACTCTTACTGGATTTGTTGGAACAGTATCAGTAACAACGGGGTAAGCAGTGAACTATACTGAATTAAAAACAAATATTGAAGACATCTGTGAAAACAGTTTTACAGATGATCAGCTTGCCATGTTTACACAACAAGCAGAGCAAAAAATCTATAGTTCTGTTTATATACCTGCATTACGAAAGGTCAGCGAGGGGCCGCTGGTTGCAACAAACAAGTTGTTTACATTACCCACCGATCATTTATATACCTACAGTATCGCTATAATAAGCAGTAGTACTTATTCTTATCTGTTAAACAAAGACGTTAGTTTTATACGAGAAGCGTATCCTGTTAATACCAGTGCAAAATATGGAATACCTAAGTTCTATGCCCAGTACAGTGAAACACAAATAGAGTTAGCTCCCACACCAGATCAAAATTATGAAATAGAGCATGTTTATGGACATTATCCAACATCTATCGTAACTGCGGGAACAACGTGGTTAGGAACTAATTTTGATTCTGCCTTATTAAACGGTGCTCTTATTGAAGCAATTCGTTTTATGAAGGGTGAGCCAGATATAATACAAAACTATGAAAAATTATACTTACAAGCAATATCACTGCTTAAAGCATTAGGTGATGGTAAGTTACGCCATGATATGTATCGTTCAGGTGAGCCACGTTCTGAGTTAACGACATAGGAGACAACATGGCAATAACTACAGCACTATGTACGTCTTTTAAATTGTCTTTATTAAATGGCGAGATGGATTTTAGTTCAGATACAACACAGGTATTTAAAATAGCTTTATATACTTCATCTGCTACTATCAATGCTGGTACTACAGCGTACTCTACAACTAATGAGACTTCTGGAACAGGATATGATGCTGGGGGCAAAACTTTAACTCTATCCACAAATCCTACACAATCCGTATCTTCTGTACACATAGAGTTTTCAAACGTAACTTGGACTTCGGCATCTTTTACTGCACGAGGGGCTTTAATATATAAATCTGGAGGGAGTAATACGGCTATAGCCGCGCTAGATTTTGGAGAGGATAAACAAGTGTCATCAGGTAATTTTGTGGTGCAATTAGGCACTGTAGGCGCAGGTAAACCTATTTTGAGTTTGGTGTAAATAAGTTATTATGCAGTAACTTTAGGAGTAAATAATGGCTACCGGATTTAGTACGATTTTAAAATTAGCTTTACCAGTTCAAGGTGAACTATCTGGAACTTGGGGTACTGTTGTTAATGAAAATATCACTTCAATGGTAGAAGAAGCCATTGCGGGGCGTAAAGTTATTAATACATGGTCAACTAACTCAGCAACATTATCATCTGCTGATGGCACTACCTCTGAGTCACGAGCGGCTATGCTTGAATTTACTGATACTGGATCATCTTTGTCAGGAGCGGCAACAGTTATATGTCCCGCTAACTCAAAATTATTTGTTTGTAAAAATGCCGCGGGGCAACAAGTTACAGTAAAGACCGCAAGCGGAACTGGAGTGGCTGTACCAAATGGTACAACTATGTTTTTATTTTGTGACGGAACAAATGTTGAACAAGTAGCTACAAATTTTCAAACACTGAAGTTTAACGGTAATGCATTAAGTTTTGGTGGCGCAGTTACTACTGCTGGAGCTTTAACCACATCTGGCGCAAATGCTCTTACACTTACTACAACAGGTTCAACTAATGTCACTTTACCTACCACTGGCACCGTTAGCACTCTTGCAGGTAGTGAAACTTTCACCAATAAAAGCCTAACTGCTCCTATTTTAACAGGATCTTCTTCTGCCGCAGGATCAATATTATTTAAAGAAGATACTGATAACGGCACTAATAGTGCTACTCTTATTGGCCCTGCCTCTACAGCAGAT
>VMHT01184107.1_pt1 | contig 17100 bp, 27 predicted proteins | sample 4693611 | NCBI WGS metagenome assembly VMHT01 (sample SAMN12280063, study PRJNA550983) | marine metagenome | isolation source: seawater sampled from same location over 5 years 0.02-0.2 micron viral filtrate | place: USA: collected off the coast of southern California halfway between the port... ...
AGCCATTCATAAAATCTTGGATCTGTCATAAACCATAACACATCCGGTCTTTCTTTCTGTAGAACTGAACGTATAATCTCTGGATTACCGTAACCATCAATTGGGTAAATGACCCAATCATCCATCCACGGTTCAACACGAACCGGATTGTAATTTTTATGTTTAATAGCACCGCCAAGACAAACCACTTTATACCTGCCTGTCTTCAGCAATGCTTCAATCATATATTTTGTTTGTGTTCCGACTCCAGATGGAGACAGTGGGTGATCAGATATCACCAAAATCTTTTGTTTTCTCATTAAATCCTCATGAACAATGTTCAGTATTAAAAAATTTGCAGCCGTAACCAGATGTGCAAGATAATCTATTCTTGATATAACGACTTTCTTTAATATTGTATATTGCTTTGTTCAATAGTTTAAGTGCATTCTCTGTTTTTCTTGGGCCGCTTGTGACTCTGAAGAATTCTACTCTATTTTTACTGGCTGTCCTCTTAAGTAGAGCAAAATGTGTTTCTACATTTTTAGGATCTACATTCATCTTTTGGCAAAAAAAATGTTTGTAAAGAGTAAGTTGATAAGTAACCATTGGCTCAGAGCGTTTTTTGGCATCCCAACCCCAAGAACAAGTCTTCCAATCAAATATATGGACTTTGCCATCAGGGGTAGCAACAATAGCGTCGATAAATCCTTTAAATTTATAATCATCATAGCCTTCCATATCCTCCATTAGCTTCATTTCAACTGACATAACCTCATATTCATCAAAATATTCGGTCAATGCATCATCTATTTCAGGAATAATTTGGTTACCCTGCTTCATCATTTGATGCACAATCTTATTATCAACCGGTTCATCAAGTTTAGAAATGTTCTTTTTAAGTTCTTGGACAAAGAAGTCCTCACTCATTTCTTCATGAAGTAGTTTCTTTTCACAAACAGAGTGGATTGCTGAACCAAATGCAGTATATTGGTTACCAGTAAATCCGTCGATACCATCAACCCGAGTAAGCTTGTGATAAAAGGGGCAGTGTACCCAGTCTTTAAGTTCAGAAAATGAAATATGTGCCATTGTTTTTATTCCTCAACATATATTATAACCTTGTAGTTATTAAAAGTCAAGTTTTTCTGGATCCTGCAGCAGCATTATTTTTTCATATACCGCCGGGCTTACCTTTTTAATAAAATTATGGTTAGGATCTAAATAAAATTCTGTAAACATAGTTGCAAAATATTCTCTTATAGATGTAGCAGCATATGGGCTTACAAATAAACCCTGAATTAATGGTGATAATCTAGTATATCCAATATCTTTATGTAAAAAATCATCAAAGTCTTGTTCAAATTCTGTATTCATAAAAAATGATTTCGGAGCTTTAAAACCCTTAGCCCATAAAATATCGTATAATCGCTGTCTTTTGTCTAAAAATTCATTAGCAATCTTGTTGTCTGAATAAATTTCATATCCATACTTTTCTTCTAGTGAATGTGATATTTCATGTATCAAGTCATCGTACAGATCTTCTTCGTTATCTTGAAAATTTGTAACATAGATTGTACCAGAATCATAAAATGCATTTGCAGAGCGAGTTTCAAATTCTTCTACCCAACCTACAATAATCATTTCTATTTCTGACAATAAATGTGCTGGTAGTTTTGCTTCTAATTTTGCAATTATTGACTCAACATCAATATCATTTTCTATTGGGTCTTTGAAGTAAACGTGTATACCCGTTGGGGTATAAAAGTCAACATTACTCTGCTGTTGTTGTTTCTTCAATGATTTGATCAATTGACTTGTTTGCATCATCTAATCCTAATTGATAGCCTCTTAAAAAATTCTCTTCTGCAAGTGCGTATACAAATTCTGGGAATTCATGCGCAAGTGCTTCCGCAATCATATTGACTGTCACATCTTCTTTGTCAAACTTAGTACCAACGTATGTTACCAACATATCCTTAAGTTCGTTATCCGTACTGACAGACATAGCTAATACCTCATTTGTATGGAACTGTTCTTCATTTATTATATTGTTGTCGTCTATATTACTCATGTTTACCTCTTATAAATTAATATAACATATAATTTATTTTTTTACAACACTTTTGATGCTAATGTTGCTAATTCTGACCTTTCACCTTTCTTGAATGTAACATGCCCAGCGATTGGAAACTCTTTAAATTTTTCTACTGCATGTGCAAGACCATTGGACGTTTCATTTACATAAACATTATCTATCTGTTCAATGTCACCCGTCAATACAATTTTGGTACCTTCACCAATTCGTGTAATAATTGTTTTTATTTCATGTTTTGTTAAGTTTTGAGCTTCATCAATAACGATAAAAGCGTTTGCAATGGAACGCCCACGAATATAAGTTAAGGCTTCCAATTCAATCTTACCTTTTTCCATGTACATTTCAAGTGAAGTTCTGTCACCCATTAAGAACTTAAGATTGTCTTGAATTGGCATCAACCATGGGAGCATTTTTTCCTCCATGGTACCCGGCAGAAATCCAATGTCTTTACCAAGAGGTTGAACTGGTCTGGACACAATAAGGCGTGAGTAATGATTGTTCTCGGTTCTTAAACCGATTGTTTGTTGTAATCCTGCCGCAATAGCCATAAGTGTTTTTCCTGATCCTGCACGTCCAATCAAAGAAACAATTTTTATATTAGGATCTAGGAGCATATCGATTGCGAAGGCCTGTTCTTTGTTCCTTGCGTCTATGTTCCAATCGGGGATACTCTTATGGACTACCTTCTGCAACGGAGTGAAGTGGTCTTTAAATTTAGCTAATGCGGACTTTTTTTCATTTGCATTAGAAACCATCATGATGTACTGATTTGGATGCAAACTACCATAGATACTTTCGTCATCTATTAAGATATCATCACCTGCATAATACCGGTCGATTATTTCATCATCAAACGGTATTATCTCAAAACCATTGTAAAGTTCATCAGATGAAGTTACAGCTTTTTCAGAAGTATAATCTTCAGCTGGTATACCAATAGAATCACAAATTACTCTCATATTGATATCTCTTGAAACCAATATAGTTTTTCTATTTTCAGAATTAGCTTGAAGAGTTTTAGCAGTTGCAATTATTAAATGATCAGGATGTCTTAAATCTAGATCTGGTGGGAAAATAATTTGTTTAAGATCGGTAAATGATATGACCTTTAACATCCCTTTTCCTTTATCCAGCCTGATTCCTTTCTCTAAAGAACCCTTTCCTCTAAGGTCATCTAATGTTCTAATGATTTTTCTAGCGTTTGCTCCAACTGAATCTTGTCTTTTCTTATGTCCGTCGATTTCTTCTAAAACCTTAAGTGGTAAAAAGATATCATGATTATCAAATTTGAAAAGTACATCAGCATCTGTTAAGCAGACACTTGTGTCTAACACGTAATTTTTTTTAGCCATACATCCTCATTGGTATTGCTAAAGTATATAGTTCTGTCAGTCTAATTTGCCGCCATAGCATTTAAATTATCGCGATATCTGAGCAATGCTAATTCTTTGTGTTTGGCTTCAATCATAATATCAAATTCATTACCGTAATCATCAAGAACGTTGTATACTAAGTCTGAGTGTGCTTGTGGTTTAATCTTTGGGTTGTTGTGTTCTTTGGAACGCGATTCTGCATAATGGACAACTGGTTTAATATCACCCCATGTTGACAGCGCAAGTTCTAAGGCTTCTTGTTCTGATTGACCACCCGGGTGTAACATGTGATGATGATAATCAAAAACAATTGGAATACCAATACGCTTGTATACACCCTCGTACAATTCAAGTGTTGAATACAAAGATGTTTTGTCGTCGTTCTCGACTGTCAAGCGAGAACGAACATTGTCAGGCAGACGCTCGAAGTTGCGACAGAAGTTATCAAGAGCAAATGGCTTGTCACCGTAAGCGGCGCCGACGTGAATATTGAGTTTGGCATACGGAGTGCGAGGCAAACCGATAAGGTCAAATAAATCACCGTGAACCGACAAGTCAGTCTTGGTGAGTTCGAATACTCGTTCCTTGGGTGATGCTAGCTTGTTAAACGGCCCAGGATGCGATGTGAGCCGCATTTCGTGCTTACGGGCAAAGTTGCCCGCCTTGAGGGCCGCGGCGTGAATAGCGCCGAAATTAGGCATGTCTACGAGGTCATACTCAGATGCCCATGGAATAATATCGGAAGAAAGCCGATAAAAGTAAATATCATTAGCAAGATTCCACTCAAGAATAGTGTATAAATCGCGTAGATTTTGCAGAGCTAGCTCGGAAGCATACTCGATTCCACGGTCTTGAAACGTACGCTTGATCATAGTACGGTTAGTAGTGATGCGTTGCGACTTCGGCAACGATGAAAAGCCTTGATTGATACAGGCATAGCCCAAATGATTCATAATACCCTCCTACAGGTATAATAATTATAACCACTTAGACGCTTACTGTCAACACTTTTTGATGATGTCAGAATCAAATACCCAAACTTTCGGCTTTTCACCTCGTTTATACGGCACACCTTTTTTTCTTAATTTCTCAACTTCTCGCTGATTAGTTATTTGTGCTTCCCAGCCATCAACACCGAGCTTTAATTCAGATTGTTTAGCAACATATCTTCTCTTAAGAGTCACACATACTTTAGGGCCTGCAAATGATTTTACCAAAACTCTATCGTTCTTGATATATCTTTTCTTCGACTTCATGAATTTTATCTATGGTTTTAATGGCTGAGTCTGGTATAAACAACACTTTCATACAAAAGAAAGCTGCAAAAAACATACTCAAAGCCAGTATTACTAATTCTGCCACAGTTTCCACATTAGTAACTATGGCTTAAATTAAAAAATGGCTGGAGGAGAAGGGTTCGAACCTCCAAGATAGTTTGTAACTACCGCCCGGGAAACAACCGGGTGCGTCTGCCAATTCCGCCATCCCCCAAAAAAAGCCGGTTTTCTGTCTAGAACTAGGATAACCGGAAACCTCTGCCTACGTTTGGGTCGGGCAGGCCCCTTCTGCTTATAAAGCGAGCAGAACAGCGCTTTTATTTACAGCAGCAGTCACACTGGCATGGTGCTGTGCATCCACAGCAATCACATTTTTCCATAGCGTAGTCCTCCTACAGTAAATAGAACATTTATGCATCAAACGATAAGGTTCCATCTTCTGTTTCAACAGAAACCGTCCAACCTGACACAAATGGGCCAACTTCCATAAAATTTGCATACGGAATTTCTACTTGTGCGGTTAGAGTTGTGAACCCTCGCTTATGATCATACTTTTCTGTTGAGTATTCAATTAATTCGGTATCATAAAAATTTTCAGTCAAAGTTTCTGCAAGGAAATCTTCGAAGGCAAAACTTCCTCGTTGGTAATCATCAAGAAAATCATTTTCGCGAAGGTGCTCAATAATATTTCCATTCCATCGATTTCGGGCATCCAATTTTGTATCAGCAATCAATGAAGCAAAATCATAAATAACGCTGGTTTCATTCATTGCATCCTCTACTTCTGTTTCGTTGTGCACGAAAACATCGGTACCTTCCTCACGTGTGAGAGTTATCATCGCGTCATCGGATAATTTTAGCGATTGTAGTCTTTTTAAAACAGACATGTTTTCTCCTATGTTAAATGGCTGCCCCTCGCGGGCTTGAACCGCGGACAAGATGATTAACAGTCATCTGCTCTACCAACTGAGCTAAGGGGCAATATATAAACTATAACGTGTGATTATGGTTGTGTCAAGATACAGTCCACAAATAATCTTTCCAGACAGGATTTATTTGACTTTTTTTGACTGCACGTAAAACATTAGTTTTTGGTCGAAACGGAGTTCGAATTAATCTCATTCCAGCCTCTTCGGGCGTTTTGTCACCTTTTTTTTGATTACATTTTTTACAAGCTGTCGCTAGATTCAACCAAGTATCTCTTCCGCCGCGGCTGCTAGGTAAGATGTGGTCAATTGTTAGCTTATCAGTAGAAAAAAATTTAGCACAGTACTGGCATTGGTTTTCATCGCGCCAGATTACATTAACTCTTTTACACGAAACAGTTGTAAAGTGAAATTTTACAATTCTTTTTAAAGCAATAACAGATGGTAATTCAAATTTTTCTGTTACTGTATTTATTACTTCAGTATATGTTTCTACTGCTGCAGCTTTTCCCACCAAACAGAGCACTAAGGCTTCGAGAGCATCAATAACTTCTACTGGCCTAAAGGATGCATCCAGTTTTAATGTTTTAAAATCGTTCATGTCATTTTAATTATGTGACAAAACTACCGATCGGAATGTTGAACTTTATTCCTGACTGGTGGTACTTCAAAATTTCTTGCTTTTTTAGCTAACTCTGATGAACTTTGTAGTTTTTCTTCTCCGCCTACACCCCACAGTAATTGCACGTCAAGTTCTTCACATACTGATTGCTCAGGTGTGTTTGTTTTGCCGCGGTCTCCACCATTAGCAAAAAATGTTGGTACATGTCTTCTAATTGCATCACAAACAGTACCATCAGAATCATCCACAGAGTCTACTAAAATAACTCCCTTAATTGCATTTAAAATTTCAATGCGGCGTTCATATTCCATAAAAACAAACCCTTTTTTTCTGTAAAGCCAGTCATCCGAGTTGGCAATTACAATTACATCTCCAAACTCCGCAGCGTGTCGAATCATACGGATGTGCCCGGCGTGTACTGGGTCAAATCCACCTGAAACCATTACTGTTGTTGGGTGCTTTTCTTTATCAAACATTTCTTTATGTACAGTCATTTTTACTCCAAATTAGTTTTTTCAAACTCACATAATAAAAGTATATCATGTAATTTTGATGGTGATAAATCAGACTGATCAAATATTTTTATAATTTTCCAGTCTACTACGCAAGAAATACGCAGTGCATATAATATCCACTCACTGCAATACCATTTATATTTTTGTTTTATACGAAATGATAAAAATTGTGAGAGCAACATTCCGGTCCAATCATAAGTCGCACCTTTGGTAATATCATAAAAGTCTAATATTGCACTATATTGTTCTTCTGTAACGGGTATCTTGTAAAAGTCCCATTTTTCAGGATTATATTCTACGTTTTTTCTATCTGTTACTTGTGATTTAATAAATGGACTTATGCCAATCCATGTTTGTTTATCATCTAAAATTAACTCTGCGTGACTGTATTGGCTTTTTGTCCACCATCTGACGATAGTATTAATTAAAGTACCTTTACCTTTGTAAAGGCCGATAAATAGATTCATTTTTTCTTCAGACATTCATTCATATAATCAAGATAATTTCTTTTTTGAAATACTGTTCGTTCTACTTCTTCGGTTTCTAAATCATATTCTTCTTTTACATCCCAAAGAGTAGATTCGATAGTATCTTCGAAATCAAAATTAGGTTCTTTCTTTTTTTGTTTTTGTTTTTTAAACCACCAAAACATAGTTTTTTCCTTTTATGGTGGAGGTGGCGGGAGTTGAACCCGCGTCCGCAATAAATTCATCATAAAGTCATTCACAAGCTTATCTAATTTACTATCACAAATTAGAAAAGATAGATAGTTAACTCAACCGCGCTTACTATCCTGTCGCGCTCCACTTGTCTTCTTCAGACCAAGGCATCCATCGTGATTTTTTATTTTCGCAGGGTCTTCTACCTGTTATTTTAGATTGGGTATCAAGGCTCTAAAAAGCCCCGTCTACTAAGCGGTTAAGCGCTGTTGGAAATGTAAGTTGTTGTTTGCAACTAAATTAATTAAACTGTTAAGGTCGTATCTTACCTGCTTGCACTCAATAATTTCATTACCACGTCGAAGCCAAATCACCCCCTAGATTTTTTGACTATAACTCCAACTGGCTCATGGTTTTTGCCATCAAGCCAAATTAAAGTTTCTTTATTTTTTTTAACTTTTTCTGTAAATGTAAATGATAGTTCTTTGGCTGCTTTTTTAAGAGCAGCATCTTCAGTACTATGTTTACTAACTAAATCACCCATAATATAGTGACCATTCCATTTGTATAGCTTCCACATTACTTCACCATTCCATCTAAAATATTCTTCATATATTCCTCATTAAATCCTACATGTGCGTCAGCAATGTTTAGGTCGCGATCTAGATAAACATATGTTGGATATCCACCAACCAAATAACCAGTTATTCCTGCGGGGTCCATTATATATTCTTTAGAAGCCTGTAAAACAGGCGCTGTTGTAATACCATGTGTTTCAACCCAACTACTAACATCTAAATCAGTCGCTGGAAGACCTGATGGGCCTTGAATTAACAGAGTTACGAAAACAACATCTTCTGAATATTCATCTTGAATTTTTTGTGTGTGTGCCGCGGCCATCTGACATGGATAACACCATGCTGTAGAGAAGTCTAAAATAATTATTTTCCCTTTGTGTTCGTAAAGCTCCCAATATTCACCGTCTTGATCAATTAAGAAGAAATTACAGACTGATGATCCTAAAGTTTTTTGATCACAATTGTCTTCTTCGTTGACACCTAAAGTTGGTGGTACTGATGGTTCTGTTACTACCACTTCTTTTGCTGCAGAATCAGTAACTTGTAGTTCTGCTGGACAACCTAATAAACTTAACATTAAAAATAAATTAATCATTGAAACTCTCTGTAATTTTAAAACTCTTACATGCTTTATAGAATTCTGTCGGAGTTATTCCTAAAAATCTTGCAGCATCTTTTTTAGATTTAGTAGTTGAAATACTGAATTTCAGTACTGCATCTTTCACAATATAACTAGTTTTGCGCCAAATATCAAACCCAAAAAGTCTATTATTTATATCATTTGCAGATAATTCTAGCTTAATTGCAATCAGATCTTCAAGTGAAAGAGAGCCAATGCCTACTAACAGACTGTCGTTTATTTTATTGCTTTCTTTAAGTTTATTGATATAACTTTTTGTAGTTTTCTTATTCATGGTTGATTTTATTGTGGTTGTTGTGCTAGCATGCGATCATATAACATACTATTACAAACACATTCTTTTCTTATATTAACACATTCACAATCAAACAACCGGTTGAAATCGCATTCAATCAAGCAAACACATTTTAAGTATAGCCATGTATTTTGATTTTGTCAAGAAGATAATTTAAAATTTCGATATCAACTGCCTAAAAGTTGATCCCGTAGGGCATTGATAAGATCACCATCTTCACTGCCTCCTTCAATGTCTTCAATAACATCTACTAATAAAGCTTCTAAATTACTCAATGTTCGGCCTCTACTAAGTACAACATCACTGTCTCCAGTGAGGTATTCTTTAATTGCATGGTTTAGTTCATTTTTATAATATTTAAAGGCTGCACCTCTAATTGTATTAAGAAGAAACGATCCAAACAAAGATACTCTATCGTATGATCTTTGTAAGGTATCTTGTACTAATGCACTTTTGTAAGCTGCAATATCAGCTTCACCTGTAAGGGTGACAAAACCATGTTTTTTAGCTGCTTTTTTAAGACCTTTAGTAACCAATTGTTCGCCATCAGCATCAGTAAAGCTTTCTAGAACCTGTTTCTCAATTTCGTCTGCGCCTTCAAAAATTCTTAAACATGTATAAACATCTGTTACAAATTGATTACCGGTATCAGAACCTTGGCCGCCAATGTCATTAGTTGAAAGATTATTTATATGGTAAAATTCTGGTGAATTTGCATACGCAGTATTCATCCGTACGTACGGCGGCTCGGCCTCTACTATCTCACCCATTACAATCGGTGGACTATAAAGGATTGGTCGCGACGTTAAAATAAACCCAGCATTGGCTAATTTTTGAATTAAAGAAAGTCTTGTTTCTCCATCTTCAGGTGGATGTGGCATTATAACTCCAGCTCAAGATCTTCTTCACCACCAGCATCCGCACCCTGCCCTTGTTTAGCCATATCATAAGCTTGGTTTGTTGGCTCTTCAACATTAGGTGCAAGTTCCTCTTCAAACTTTTCAAAATAAAGTTTGAGATTGGTAATTAAGTAATCAAAAAACAATTCTTGATCTTCGGGGTCAGCTAATAATTCGTAAGAATCAATAACACTTGTCTCAATTTTCTTGAAACTTTGGTAAGCCATATTGCGGCCAGTTTCGTCCCCAGCAACATCCGATCCAAATTCATCTCTTGGATCTGTCTCATCGGGCTCTTCATCAGCAGCCTTTTCGGCATCGGTTCTAATATCAATAAACTTATCATTGTCTGCATCTGCACCTACATTGATTTCAATTTCTTCATCGATTTCTTCATCAAGTTGAGCTTCATCGTCACCGGCTTGGTTATTAATTTTTGCAGGGGTAAGGCTATTCTCAACAGCATTTACAATATGCGCTCTGAATGAAGCTCTTTGGTCATCACTAGTTGTAAGGGACTTGTAATCTGTTTCTAAAACTGGTACAATCTTTTTAAGCAAGTCTTCAAGTATGTTGATACCAGTTGATTTATTAGGAGTAGGGGAAACATCTGGGGTTTGATTCTCAGACAATATATCACTTATTTCTAAATCCATAAATTGTCGGATTAAAGTACGCAATTCAGATTCTTCATTTAACCTTTTTTGCTTGACTTCTCTGATCATATGTCTTATACTACTTCTAAGTATTTTTTCTTCGGTGGGTTTCATTTTAAAATGCCTCTTTCTTTAATTAGTTCCATGACTTCAGCAAGTAAGCCTAAGTCAATATATTCTTTTTGTTTTTTCTTTTTTGTATCTCTCTTGGCCGGCTTATCCGACCCAGATGCCAAAGGGGCGGTACCTATAGTTACACCTCCGCCGGCTCCCATGGCAGATTGCTCGCCCATGGTTGAGAGTCCAAGTATTCTTAATATTTCATCTACGTTTTCTTCGCCAACAAAATCTGCGATTTCAGAACGATTTTCTAAAGCTCCGCCAAGTGCATTTCGAAAATCTGTGGCGCTGTATGGCTCACCATTCATTCGGGTCGTGGGTTCAACACCAGTTACTGGTATCAGTTCTACGCCATCTTTAATATATTTAGCAGCACCTTCCCATCGCCCACAATCACCACCCTTGGTACTGCAACCTAACATGACCTTGTCCCCCATGTTAAGAGGACCTTCGTCGCCTACGTATTCATATGCAGCGTTAATAGGTGATGCGTGTGTCGATATCTCTACTCTTACGTTTGGCATGCCAGTTGTTAACAAATTCCAAATTTCAAGTGAATCTTCAGCAGTAATCTCTCTACCGTTTGGTAACTTTCTACCGCTCTTTGTTGGCCGCGAAATAAGCACCACCACTTCATCTGCCTCATCTGCATATGAGCGTATCATATCAAGGTGTCCTTTATGAGGTGGTTTGAATGCACCCGGAACAACTGCGACAGTCTTAGGAAAATCTTCATCGACTACTGGATCATCATCCTCATTGTCAATATCGAACTCATCCTCTTCTTCGCTTAATTGTCCAGTAAACTTATCACCTTTATCTACAGCAAAATTAGCTCTACTAAATTCTAAGCGGTCTACAAACTTAATTCCATTACCTCTGTGGTCAACTGCTACATAGCCTTCGGGGTTGCTAGCCACTAAATCACCAGAACCATCGTCAACAAAATGTTTGGTGTTGTAAACTGCATTGTTATATTTTTGAATGAAAATGTTCTTTGCTTCAAATAATAATCTGCTTACCCTAAAGATATTAACAATATCATCTTTCTTTGAATTAAAAGATTGCATAGTTTGCATGGCGTTGTTAGTTGCGCGCTCTCTACCTTTCTGGCTTTTCAAGCTGTTAATTTTCTTTTGAATTCTTTGAGAATACCAATTAATAAAACCTTGAAATGATTTATCTGCATCTTCTAAGAAACTACCTTTTTTGATTTCACTGTTTATATAAATATTTAAAAAGGCTGATGGTATATCGTCATAATTAATAGAACTGTTTACTTCATCGGCGGCTTTGACTAATCTTGCAATTTCTGCTTCTTCTTCATCTGTAAGTGTTACTATTCCAGTATCATCTGTGAAGAATGCATCATCAAACCAAACACCCGGTGATTTTCTAAGCCCAGATACATCTGCACCAAAACTAGCGCCACTATCAAGACTATTATATGTTGTATGAAATACGATACCAAACTTTGACTCACCAATTTGTTGACCTAAATCAGAGTTCACCGGTACAGCATACACAATAGTATTAGGCTTGAATTGATAATGTGGTTCACCATCAATTGTTACTGTATCAATCATTTCATCGTCAAACATGAAATCACCCTGTAATATATTTTTAATATTCAGGGCGGGTAAATAATCAAGCGCCTTTGTTAGTTTATCGACAAGCCCGGGCGCATGACCGTGGTTTTTTACAACATCTTCTTTTGTATAATTAATTTTTGGTACTTTATTGAAGATTGATTTAGTACCAACAAAAAACTTACCATTCTCAGGATTTGTTCCTGCAAAAATAGCAGGCGCTCCGTCCCATTTGACGGACGTTTGAATCTTAGACTTGGTGTTACCCTTGAGAGTCTTCAAAAGCTCTAGAAGAAAAGCTCTGGCCATCTTATACCCATCTGGGCCTTTGGTCAGAACTAATTCTTCTAAGTGAGTGAGATGAGTATTAGCTTTCGCCATTATCCCTCTCCTTTCGACTCTTCTAATATATTGAGTTTTTCTTGTAGAACAGACATATCATTCTCCATTCTTCTGGCAAACCTCTTAACTTCACGCAGATGTGTCTTTGCAATTTGCAATCTGCGTTTTTCAGTCATAGTTCTAGGTTTAAGATTGGAAATTATTTCTTGGAGACCTTGAATATAGGTAAAGATGTTTTTTTCATCTAGACTCTCGCTAAGAAAGTTTTGCCATTCTGAATTTAGTGACATGTGTTCATCCTCTTTAATGTTTAATAATAATTTTTGAATAAATTGATTCCTGCACTTTTTAAGCGCAATTTTTATATTTACCTGACATGGTTAACACCTTAGAAATGTTTGCGAAGAATATCCGCAATCGCTTCCTTAAGTTGTTCATTTTTCTTTTCCATGCTCTTGCGCAGTTGTGGTGGAACTTTGCTTAAGTCTTTCTTTTTCTTCTTACCAGCGTTATCATCCTTGCCGGGCTTTTTGTCAGCATAATCTGGTACGCCATCACCGTCTTCGTCGGGTGGTCCATCGTCTTCTTCTTCTAAAGGTTTGACACGAGGATCATCACGGCGTCTATTACGTTGATCATTCTTGTGCGCAGCACCGCCCTCGTCAATCTCTTCGTCATCTTCACGATCACGCATTGCAGGGTGGTCTCCACCATGGCCTTCAGCCAAAGAAGCATCGGTAACTTCAATATCTTCAGCTGCAACATTTTCAAGAATAGTACCATCTGAAAGCTTCATGTCATAGTGACTGATGTGACCGCTTTCGTCTGGCTTCACGTGTTGCACGGCTTCAGCCATTTCAATTTTACCATTGTGTTTTACTCCACCGTGGTGGATGCAATAATGATTGGGCGCAAATGCACCAGCTTCTTCATTAACTTCTTCCTCAACAGATTCATTGAGTTTCGTTAAATCCATTTTAAACCCCCAAGACTCAGCTAGAAGGCTTTTAATTTCTTTATTTTTCCAATCTTTCGTAGACATCTTATTTTCTCCTTTTTGTAGATGTTCAAAGTAAGTAGTATTTTTTATGCTGTCTTCCCAATCTCGGAAGCATAAATTTCCTACTTCATAGGCCTCGCGCTCCATTTCACGCAAGTGCTCATCGTTTTGAGCATATCCATCACCCATTTCTCCTACCTTATCAAATTCACCTCTACAATTTTGAGTATGGTGTACAAGTTCATGAGAAATAGAACGCATCACATCTTTTGGGTGCCGATTAGTAACATAAACAGTAATCGATTTATTGTTTGGATCGTAATGTGCTGTTCTACCAAGTGGGTTAGATGCGTTCTGAGAATTATTCTTTAAAAATAATCTAGGTGGGTCGGAAAAACCCATACGTTTTTGAGCAAACGGTAGGAATTTCTTCAACAAAGGTTGTAATATATCAGGATAATGCATGCTATAAATAGTCAGTAAATTTAATCAATTTCATTATTATTTTTAATACTAGAATCGACCAACTTTAAACTCAAAGTAAATAGCTCAATTTCACTCGATGGCTCATTGATAGGTTTTACAGTAGAAACAGAAATAATTCTATTTGATTTTACTTTATTTTCAATATTAATTAAAATACCATAATTTGAGTTGTATTTTTCTTCAGTTGAGTTCCACGTTGTCCACTCTACTATATCACCCACAGTAAACTTTTTTGAGCTTAAATATCCGAAATTTTCTTTTTCATCCATCGTAATTTATAATCCAACAACAAATACCGTGTTTTAAATATGAATGTAATATATCATATGCATCTTTTTCATTAGAATACGGGCCCTCGTAACTGACAGTAGCTCTTTTTGGATCAAACCACTTGACCAAAAATGCTTGAGATAGTTTAGACACACCAGTGCCATCATCTTTAAAATATTTTCTTTTTTTTGTTGACACCAACATAAATAGTTGGTTTTACACTAAAAAATGCCTATTATTGCTCAAAATTACAATCATAATCGCAAGCATTGTAACAACTGTGAATTCATAACCAATTAAGCTCCATGAAACCCAAGACAAAATAATCGCTGTGATTGTCTTCCAAAATATACCAAATTTAAATAACACTAATCAAATCCAATTTCTGATAACTCATCAATATATATTTCAACTAAAAACCCATCCCATGTGTAAACTAAATATTTATCAGGATTATTTGGCATTTCATCAATCAAGAAAGCCTTTTGTCCCCTGCACACTTTTTGAAATTTTCTTTTTGCTGAACTAAAACAAAATAAGTATCCTGTGCCCTTTATAAAATATTCGGGCATTAACTCAATTTTATCAAGTTCTTCTTGTGTTTTATAGGGTATATTACCATTAAGTTGTTCAATGGCCAATTTGACACGTTCTTTTTTCGCATCTAATTCTTCATCGGCCATTTATAATCCCTCTTAAAACATTTTTGTCAAAGCGAGAGCACCAGCCATTAAACCTTGTATAACCATGAACATAGTTACAGATTTAGTTTTAAATTCTTTAAGTCTTTCAATTTCTTCAAGAGCTTCTTTTATTTGTGGCGGAGAAGCAATATCATCCATTTTTTCTTTCCAAGTTTTCAAATCTTGTACTCGATCTTCTTTTGCTTTAAGTTCAGTTAACTGTTCTTTGACATGCTGCAACTCTGAACGCAATCCTTCGATACCACTCGACATGGTTTCTAATTGCTGTAAGACTAGTTTTGAATAAGTTTCCCATCCATCATTTTCAGACATTGTTTGACCTCGCTAATTATAACTAGTTGTCGTATGTAGTCTCGGTATCTTTAGCCATCGCAGCCGCTTGCAAAAGGTCTGATTTATCTACTTCTTTAAATATAATTGAGTCAGTTTTTGGCTCATAATACATACCAATTAGATCTCCTTTTTGTGCCAAAGTAAGCTCTTCTTTAGTTAATGTAAGACTTCCGCCGGCTTTCTTAACAATCGTAGTAAGTACGGCAAAAAGATATTCAGGGTCGTTCATATATTTATTAGACATTAATTTTCCTTGTTTGGTATTCCATCTTTTACAAAGTATAAATGTAGTTTATCAAGTGTCTCGGTAGAAATTAATGCGTCCTTAACTTTTTTCATATCAGAAATATTTTGATCTGAATCATCATAGAATTCAACTTCTTTAATATTATCATACCTTGGTAATATTACATCTCTTAAATATTCACCCTTGTTTCCACCTTCAACGCCAATTATAATAATATTGCTGGTATCAATCGGGCTATCAAACATCTGCAAGGTTCTGTGAATGTCATCCACCGATACTGGTGCACGTGCGGTCAAAACCATAACTTGAGTTTTATTATCTTGCAACCGGTTACGCAAAATACGTGTTACATTTGGATTTTCGGTTGCATTGTTAACATCGTCAAGTGGTGAGAAATCAAACTCATATTTACCACTTGCTTTTAATTCGTCATATTCTTCTTGAGATGTAGTTTTAAATTCTTCACCAGTTACCTTATTAATCACATTGACATGACCTTCTGTAAAAGCAATTGTTTCGTCAAAATCAAAAATAGACAAGCGGCTTGCTGTTTCTATATTTTCAAACAATACATAATTACGCCAATTTTCAAGTAGAAGTTTCATTCTTTACCACCAAATGCATCGACAAACGATTGTCCTTGTAAATCTTTGGTTTGAATTCTTTTATTTGTTTCTAAATCCATGATACTTCTTATATTGGTTTTTGCAGCATCAAATACTTGAATTGTGTCAGCCATAAGTTTGCCTTTTAATTCTGGGTTTATGTAATGTACACCACCAAAATCATTTTTCTTCAACCATTGCCCAAATTCACGCACCCTAGCTTCAGCATTTGGATCATTTTTTCCAAACCACTTTTTGAAATCTCTTACATCAACAACTGCCACTTTGCCGGGCCTTAAAGTAACAGCAAACATGTATCGGCCATTTAATTTATCTTTATGTGGAAGAAGTAAATTAGGATCTGGTACAAACATGTGGCCAAGATAGCTATCTAAATTATACATTCCCTCTCCAGCTGCGCCCATTGCTGTATTAGAACCGAGCCGGCTGTTGTCGAAGTTATCAAAGGGTACGGACGACAAATGATAAGCAACATCTCCGTTGATTGTTTTTTGGCTAGCTTTTATTTTTTCAAGCCACCTTGTAAAGCCACCGCGAACACTACCAGAATCAACGACTATTTCATCTAAGTGCTTTCGCCAATTTTCAAGTAGGAGTTTCATCTATTTTCTCTATTATAACATCTTGTTTGTTTTTATTATTGTCTTTCGTGCCAGCAAACGCTGCGATACTAATACAAGCAAACCCGATTATAAATAAATCAACCATTTAAAAACCCTTTCCACGTTTTTACGAGGCTTTCATTTGTTTGCATGTGCGATGGCTGGCGAGAATTGACAAACTGAGCTAACACTCTGTTGAACACCACGTTAAGGTTGTCTTCATCGTCCATCTCGCCCTCTACAAGCTCTACAAACAACCCAGCC
>VMHT01073612.1_pt1 | contig 17095 bp, 19 predicted proteins | sample 4693611 | NCBI WGS metagenome assembly VMHT01 (sample SAMN12280063, study PRJNA550983) | marine metagenome | isolation source: seawater sampled from same location over 5 years 0.02-0.2 micron viral filtrate | place: USA: collected off the coast of southern California halfway between the port... ...
GCAATAGGAAGTAATGCTTTAAATGGTTCTGTAGCAGGTGGTGAATATAACGTAGCTATTGGTGTTACTGCTGGTAATGCTTTGACTTCTGCTGATTACGTTGTTGCAATAGGAAACGCTGCTGGAAGTGCTGTAACAACAGGTGGTAAACACGTTCTTGTAGGTCACAATGCTGGTAGTGGTTTAACAACTTCTGCTGGTAGTTGTATTTACATTGGAACAGGTGCTGGCTCTGGTGCTGGCAATGATACTGAAACTAATAATATAGGTATTGGAGAAGACACCATAGGAGCAGCAGGTAACACAATAAGCGGTGCTGAATACAATATAGCAATCGGTAATTTTGCACTTGATGCTTTGACTTCTGCTGATAACAATGTTGCCATTGGGTATAATGCTGGAACTGCGGTAACCTCTGGAGGACATAACGTTATTATTGGCTTCGAGGCTGGAATTAATGTTAATCAAGGATATATGAATACTATTATCGGTAGACAAGCTGGATACACAACAACTACAGGCAACCAAAATACTTTTATTGGAACTTACGCTGGGTATTTTTCAACTGGAGCATCTTATTATAATTCTTGTTTAGGTTATTTAGCTGGCCACGACCTCACTTCAGGAGACAATAATCTTATGTTAGGCAGGGAGGCTGGTAGATCCACCTCTCCATCTGGATCTGTTACAACAGGTAATAATCAAGTTTGTTTAGGTGATGATAATATAACTCATCTTTTCTGTAATACATCTACTATTGGCACTTCTGATAAAAGAGACAAAGCAGACATAACTAATTTTACGGCAGGACTATCTTTTATTGAAAAAATGCAACCTGTTACTTACAAATGGGATAAAAGAAGCTGGTATAGTGACGATTTATCAGTAACACCTGACGGCAGTAAAAAAGCAACAGAAACTAACGTTGGATTTTTAGCACAAGATGTAGAAACTTTGGAAAAAGAAATAGGTTTTGCAAATGATAAAAACGATATGTTATTTGTGAACCTAACAGAAGATGACAAAAGATACGGAATGAAATACGAAAGATTGGTAACAGTTTTAGTAAATGCTGTTAAAGAATTATCAGCAGAAGTTAAAAAATTAAAGGAGGCATAATATGGCACACGCAGACGACGCAACAAAAACATGGGTATCAGCAATACCAAAAAAGAACGCTGATGGTAATGTGATAGAATGGACTGTTCAGTATAAGTATACTAAAGGAGATCATTCACATACATTTGAGAAAACTGAAAAGATTGATACACCATCAAAAGCACCTGATAAGTATACCAAAGCTGAACTATTGACTCTTATGGATAAAAACCATTGGGATGATATGTTTAACAAAAAGTATACAGCATGGACAGCTGATGCAGTAGTTGAAACTATTGATGCAAGTTTTGATGTAAGCACATTGAGTGATAGCTAATGGACATGGAGCCAAAGACAGAAAGAGAACATATTATATCCCTACAGGGACACATTACAGGTGTTAAAAAAGACATAGCTGTAATTAAAGATAATCATCTAGCACACCTGGATGAAAAGATTTCACACGTTCATGAAGACGTAGAGAAATTGGGTGGTAAGATAGATAAGATCTATTGGGTTGTTCTTTCTACAGTGGGGGCTGTAGGTCTAATGGTAGTAGAGACTTTACTAGGTATGCTATAGATGGCAAAGAAATGGAAGTCACATACTGAACACGAAGCAGTATATAAAGGAACATCAATAGGACGCAACCCTATAACAAGTACAATGAACAAAAAGAAAAAAGCAAGTTTTAAACAATATAGAGGACAAGGAAAGAGAAGATAATGGCAACAGTATCAGAACAATCTCAGGGCATACAAAAAACCGTAGGTGGTCAAATTAATAAGCCCCAGTTACCAACTGGAACAGGGGTGCAAGTTCAACCTATGCAAGTAGGCACTGGAGAAACTCTAGGCACTAGCGGACTATCAACTACAGCTGTACCACAGATAACTCCAGCAACTGCACAGGCTGTGCAACAAGTTGCCCCTACAGATGCACAAACACAAACTGTTGGTGCAGTAACGCCAACAACTGCACAAACCTATACAGCTAATGTTGGCACTGCAAATGTTCCACAAATTACTGCTGCACAGTTACAACAGTTATCCCAACCTGCAGTAGGAGCATCTGGAAGTATCACTAACCAGGCTACAGTACAAGGACAATTAGAAAATATTACACAAGATATTGAAGCGTCTTTAGCAGCAGGCACACCATTACCTGCATTTGCTAGAGGTGCACAAAAAATGGCTATGGCAGCCATGGCACAAAGAGGATTATCAGCTAGTACAATAGCAGCTGATGCAGTAGCTGAAGGTGTGCTTAGAGCATCGACACAGATAGCACAAGCAGACGCTCAAACTTATAAAGATATGATATTCCAAAACTTAAGTAATAGACAACAGGCTATGATTACTAATGCCCAAAATTACTTTCAGTTGGATATGCAAAATTTATCAAATAAACAACAAGAGTTTTTAACTAATGCACAACTAAAGCAACAATTTATGTTGTCAGATCAAGCCGCAGTAAATGCTTCTTCACAATTTAATGCAACTAATCAGCAGCAAACTGATCAATTTTTTGCAAACTTAAATGCATCTATAGATGAATCAAATGCAAAAAGATTTGATGCAATACAAAAATTTAATGAAACAGAAGTTAATAAAGCTAATGCTTTAAATGCACAAAATGCTACAGCTGTTGCTGAAGCTAATGCATCTAGAGCACAAACAGCAGATCAATTTAATGCTACTGTAAAAGATGCTAGAGAAAAATTTAATGTAGATAATCAAAGAATAATAGATCAAAGTAATGTTGAGTGGAGACGTGCTATTAATACGGCTAACACAGCAGCTGTAAATGCAGCCAATCAAACTGACGCACAAGCTGCACTAGATATATCTAACTATGCAATGAATGCACTTTGGCAACAATGGAGAGATGAAGCATCTTGGGCAAACTCAACAGCAGAAAATGATCGTAACAGAGCACATAACTTAGCAGTAGCAGCAATGGAAAGATCTACAACATTTGATATTATGGAGCAAACATCAGAAGATAGATTACTAGAATTTATTGGTGCATTTGCTTTAGGCGTATGGAAAGATACTCAGTAAAGAAAGGATAGTACTATGTGGGAAGCAGCAGAAAGTTTTTTAACAGAAGGATATGATTACGTTTCAAATTTATTTGGAGATGATGCGATAGTAGCAGGCGTTAAAGCTGGCTATGATTACCTTACTGCAGACGATGATGATCAAAGTTCTTCAGGCACAAAATTAAAAAGGTTAAGAGGTAGAGTAGGCATAAAAACAGCTGGCATGGCTCCTCCAGGAGCAACTAAAGCACCTGGATCAAGAGTATCAAGTCAGTATGAAGTAGTTTACAGCAAATATAATTCTATATTTAAAAGTGCTATCGCTTCAGCAAAAGCAACAACAGTAAGAAGAAGGGCATAACATGGAGCCAGAATACGATAAATTTAGCACACCTATTCCAGGGCAATCTTTAACAGAAGAACCTGGCAAATGGGCTTGGGATAAACCACCACAGTTTGCATCATTAGAAGAAGCCGCAGATGCAACCATGAAAAAATTATTTTCGGATAAAAATACTAAAAACGTAATTATGATGTTAGAAGCTGGAGTTCCAGTAGAAGGTATTGCAAGATCAGTAGTATTTGCTGGATTTCAATCTGGTGCATACTCTGTTGATGTAGCTCTTTTATTAACACCAATGGTTACAGAGGCTGTTCTAACTATAGGCACAGTTGCAGAAGTTGAAGACATGAGACTTAGTATGAAACCTAAAAGCAAAAAACAAGATGATTTTGAAGTGGGTATGGCGGATGCTAAATTTATAAAATTTTTATCTGAAAAAACTGAAAAAGATTTAACTAAAATAAAAGAAGCTGCAGAAGAAAAAGAACCTACAGAAGGTTTAATGTCACGACCGACAGAAGAAGAGGATGAATAATGGTTGATTTAAAAAGATTACTAGTACCAGTTGCAACAGGAGCAATAGGTGCACAACTTAGCCTTATGGCTAAAGAGAAAGAAAAAGAAGATAAAGCTATTGAAGAAGCAGAAGGTGTAAATTCTACTTTGGTTACTGACGTAATTAATACTTCTAGACAAGGTATTAATGATGATAAAACTATACAAAATCAAACGTATAATTTAATGGTAAGTAACTACAATGTTTTAAAAGATAGATTTGGTGCAGATAAAGAAGATGATTTAGCACTTTTATATACAAAAAATAGTAGTTTATTTAAGGCACAGGATATTACTAAACTATTTCCTGAAATTGATTCTCTTATGTCATCTGGATTATCTGGAGATATAGTTGGAGAAGGAATGGATAGAAAGTTTGTTCCTGGAGGTGACATTACAGCAGAAACCCCACAGATAAAAAATATTTATCAAGTGTATGGACAAGATGCTACTGCTGGGGATATTATAAGACAGCAAAAAGATAAATACAATAAACAAGTAAATGCAGGACTTGCTAATTTAGCTGGAGAAAATAATACAAAATTATTTATAGATCAAACAGTTCAGCCTGGAATGGTTAGAGAAAAAACTTTACAACAAGATCAGTTTCAAGAAGGTAGAGTTTCACAAGAACAGTTTATGACTAACATAAATGCTATTGTTGATCAAGCAACTATGCAAGATTTAAGTAGTGTAGATATAGCAGCAATGGCACAGACAGTTAACTGGTCACCAGTATTAAGCAAAGAAGATTTAGATATGGCCGCATTAAATACTATACCTGGTATTACTAATCAAGATGAGCTGTTAAGAGAAAGATTTAAATTTAGTTATCTATTAGATGCTTCAAAAACTATGCAACTACAAAATGGAAATGTTGCAACTACTGATGAGGCTATTGATATATTAAGAGCAAATGGAAGAATAACTAGAGAGAGTGTAATGAACTCTTTAAACACATTAGATAGAGCAGTACTTGATCGTGTTAATGCATTAAAAGATCAAGCTATGAGAGACCCATTAGCACCAGAATCTGAAGCCCTTCAACAAGCAATTAGTGGTTTTAAAGATCAAGATGGCAAAGAAAAAATGATATCTATACAAGGAGTGATGGTGCCATTGAGAGGCATAGTGCAAGGTATAGAAAATCAATTTAGGGAAACTGCTCAAATAGAATATACTAGACAAGGCTATTATGATCTATTTAATAGATTTGTAAATGTTGGAGACGATCCTCAGTTTAATGTAAAAGTAACTGTGCCAGTTAAAGAAAACGAAGATTCACCATTTGTAGATAAACAAATGACAGGTGCTATAAACCCTCAGATATTATCTGATGGTGGTCTACAAGTTGTAGACACAAAAGATATATACGAAACTATAAATATTGTAGACTCTAGAGATTTATTTGGTGTGTACAGTCCTGATGGCAGTAGGCAATTAAAACCAGGTGACTCTGGTGTATTTGCTAGTATGAATGCAGAGTCTCGTGAAACATTAAAAGAACAAATAATGTTAAACTCTGGTGGTATGGAAGCTATAAAACCATTCTTAGTTATGTCTGATGAAGAATTTAAAGCATATGAAGAACGTAAAAAAGACGAACCTAAAGAAGAAGAACTTTCAGTTATGGCTATTAACAAAGATAACTACGAAGAATTTTTACCACCTTCTAGGCTTAATTTCAAAGGTACAAAAGATCCAAATCCAGAGTTATTAACTTGGGCCTCAGAAAATATGGGAGCTTGGGAATCTTTTGTTAACTCATTACCAAATGAAAAACCAAAACAATCAGACTATACAGAAGATCAACAAGGCTTAGATCAACAATACGGAGAAGATTTAAGATTCTATAATCTTGTTGTAAAAAATTTAAAAAGACAACTACCTAAAATACAAAAATTAGTAAAAGATAGAGAGTAGTACATGGCCGAATACGGTAAAATTAAGAGTATCACAGAGGTACCTCTTGAGGAACGTGACAATAGAGTTTTATACAACGCACCTGGATATAGCTATCCTGTATTAGAAAAAGTTAATTACTTTAGTGATGATGCAGGAACTATACAAGAAAAGTTAAACTTAGATTACATGCCATTTATGGAAGAGCCTAAGACTACTGAATTAGGTAAAGCTGCAAAGTATGGATTCTCTAGTGCGGTGTCTGGTGCAGTGTATAACTTTAGTGGTATACCTGGGTGGACAGATTCTTTAGCAGATTATACTTTAGAAAAATTAGGATATAATTCTGATCAATGGAAATTTGATTATCTTAATGGAGAGAACATAGCTTTAGATACTAACCAAGGTACATTAGCAGAAAGAGAAGCATTAAAAAAACATTTTCTTGAAAAAGAAAAATTTAAAAATTCATTAGATGAAAGCTCACTAAAGAATTTTGCATTTTATGCGTTAGCAGGTATAGATAGTGTTGAAGATTATTTAAGAGATACTGCAGAAAGTCTTGGACCTGAACACATGTTTAACTTAGGTCAAGATTTTGTTCCTGACACAATAGCAGAACAAGTTGTTGCAGGATTTGCTGGTGCACCTGTAATGATAGCTGAGTATGGTGCTTATATAGCTGCTACTGGTGGTGGTTTAGGCTTAATTGGTAAAGGTGCTGCTGCTGCAGGCATGTCCAGTTTAGGTAAATCATTTACATCTGCAGCCTCTGGAGCTGTACGCAAAAGTTCAATTGCATTTGGTACTGTAGGATTTTTAGGATCATACGAACAGCCTTGGGCAAAAGTATTTAGTAACACTGCAATGGGTGCTATAGAAGGTGCTGCATTTGGTAGTGTAGGTAAGTTAGATGGTTGGGCAACAAGGTCTATAGCATTAGGTGCTATTGGTGCTACATCTGCTAAAATGCACGGAGGTGGCACAACAGAAATTATATCTGGTGCTATTACTCTTGCTGGATTAGGAGTTGCTGGACCTTTAGTAGGTATAAAAAGATCAGGCGAAGGTGCGTTTACTCCTCCTCCTAAAGCTGCAATGACTTTTACACCTGCTTATGCATCTATTACTATAGATAGTGCCAGATTATCTGCACATGCAGAGCCATTAACTAAGTTTATAAAAAGTAATGGTAAAGGATATCATAAAGAAATAGAACCAATACCTTTTGAGTTTGCAGAATTATCTAAAAAAGAATTAACTAAAAGAGATAAACGTGAAAAAGTAATGAAGGATACTGGTAACGTTGAGTCTTTAATAGCAACTAAGGCAACGCAACGTGCTATTGAAAATGGAAAAGAACTAATACCTTTTCAAAGAATTAAACCAGAAACAAAAAAAGAAGAGATTGATGTTACTAAAGGAGAAAAACCAGTAAAAGAAAAAGTATCTATACCTAGAGATCAAGTTATTTTAGATGGTAAATTTTTAGATTTAACTGTACACATAAATGCTAGAACAAAAAATATTGTACCTACTAGAAAAACACCAGAAGTAAAAAAATCAAAAACATCTTTTGATGAACTTAATTTAATACTATCAGCTAGAACTAGTAACAGTAGAGTTGCTGCAGAAAATGTAAGTATAGCTAGAGATCTTTCACAAAGATATGGTTTAAAATTTTTAGGAGATGGTGCTAAAGTAGAAGTTAAACTTAGCCAGATAGAAGCAATAGCTAAGTCTAGAAAAAAAGGCGATGCTTGGGCAAAAGAATTGTTACCAAAGATAGTAGGACTTAAGGATAAAAAAGAAAATAACTTAAATAAAAGACTTACATCTTATAAAAAAACTATAGACAAAACCCAAACAGCTATGGGTAGACTTGCAGTTGCTAGTATTAATTTAAGACCAGATCCAGGCGAGTCTCCGTTTAAACATTTTAGAGAACTTGAGAATGCCATACTAGACACAAATGGTAAAATTAAATTAGATAAAAAAGGCAATCCTATTGAAGTAGACTTAACTGGTAAAATAGGTGGGCTTACTGGTAAAGTATTTAGTTTTGCAGAAACATTTGGACTACCTGCTAAACTTGCAGGAGACCCATCAAAAAATGCTTTCATGCGATTTGTAACTACTGGTGTTAAAAATACTCAACGTGCTATTGAAGCAGGTAAAGATGACATACTATATAAACGATTAATAGATCCTACTTACAAGCCAGATAAAACTAGATTTATTGAAGAAAATCCTGGCATAACACAAGGTGGTGTGCTATATAGTTTTGGTAATATTCTTGGTAAAATAAAAACTTTTAAAAATAAAGAAGGTGCTTGGACTCAATTTGAATTATTACTAAAACAAAAAGGTAAAAAAGAAGGAGTAGAGACAGCTAATAGAATTATAAAAGCTATGGTAAAACGTGAAGTTATCATGGAAAAAAGAGCCATGTTAGCTGCAGGTGGTAAAAAAGCAAAGAAAGAAAAAGTAGAAAAATTACTATTGTCTAAGAGAGATGATGGATCTTATGTATTCCAAATGACATATGATAGAATGGCATCAGAGTTTAAGTTAACTAAACAAGAAGTAGATATTATTAGAAACTTAGATAGAGGACTTGCAGAAGCTAGAATATATCACAACAGATCTGTAAAAGAAAATCCAGAAGTTGGTGCTACTATAATACCAGAAAGACCTAACTATTTTCCTAGAGTATGGAATGGTAGACATAGAATATATATTAAAGAACCTGGCAAAGAAGGACAAATGATTCATGCTATAGCTGGTAAGACTGAAAAAGAAGTGTATGGCATTTATGATACATTTATAAAAACCAATCCTCAATACAAAAATCATGTTGTTAACTATGAATTAAAATCTGATTTATCAATTGGTAGAAGAGAAAATATGAATTTGTCTTTTGATGAGTCAATTAGATTATGGGATAAAAAAAATCCAGATGTAGCTGCATTACTTAAAGAAGCACAAGTTGATTACTTAGCTACAAGAGGTTTCGGTGCTAGAAAAGTAGCAAGAAAAGATATAGGTGGATATGTAGGTACTGGTAAAGAAGGTCGTAGATTGTTAGAAGACTTTACTGATGCATATATTGGTTACATTGATGGTGCTGTAAGAGGTGCGGAGGCTATAAGATTTAGAGGAAGAGTAGAGCCTATAATAGGAGGCAGAAGTAAGTTTAATGATTTAATACCACAACAAGTTGCATTTGCTAAAAAATATGTAGATAATGCTTTTGGTAGAGATGCTAGTTACTTTGCTAAAAAAGGAGACAAGTTAATAGAAACAATAGCAGACTCTGCTATATTTAAAAAATTTGGTAGTCCTGGAACTTTTCAAAAAGCTATACAGTTTGCTAACTCTTTTACGCTACACAAGGCATTACTATTTTTTAACCCAAGATTCTTATACTCACAGATTGTACAGCCATATCAAATGGGTGCACAAAGATTGCAGTTTATGAAAGTAGAGTATGGAATTAAAGGTGATGTTGGTAAGGCTATGGTTGAAGGATCTTATTTACCCTTTAAACCAACAAAAGAATTTAGAGAGTTAATTACTGATGCAATTAAAAGTGGCACTATTGATACTAAGTTTTTAAAAGAATTTGGAATTGATACAAGAACTGGTGAAAGAATTAGAACCATGTCTGAAGAACTCACAATAAAAGTTTGGGAACGTGCCAGTGGTAAAAGATTATCAGAAATGGCGGAAAGACATAGTAGATTAACTGCATTAGCTATGAACTATTCTTTTCTAAAAAGTGGTAAGTATGATGTAGCTAATGGTAAACAAGCTATGTTTAATACCGCAAAGTGGATGACAGATAATATGATGGTTGAATATAACTTTACTAATAGGCCAGCAATGTATACCCACCAAGGTTTAGGAACTATAGGATCTTTGTTTGGTTTATTTAAAACATTTCAACATAACTACTTTGGACAAGTTGCACAATATGCAAGAACATATGCAAAAAATCCTAAATCATTTGAAGCTGCAAGCCCACTACTGATGCATGCTGTGAGTATGGTAATGACAGCTGGAATGTTTGGTATTATGGCTGTTAATCAAATCGATTTTTTATTAAAGCAAATGGACAAAGCAGTACAAGGTGGATTAAAAGCTGCTGGTGTAAAAAATCCTGGTCAATATAGAATACCAGAATACACAGAAATGGTTTTAAAATTAGATATACCAATAGAACAAAAGTTTGGAGTGCCTTCTGCATTAGTAAATGCTGATGTGTCTTCAACACTAGCTGCTCCAGGTATTGGACCAGGAGATATACTTAGTTTGCCAACATTAGATTTTCTATTTGGTTATACTTCAAAGACAAATGAAGGTGTTATAGGTAATACTTTTAACATGGTTATGAAGGGGGCTACTGGTAAATTAACTGATGTTGATATATACAAGTTTTTAAAATCAACGTCACCTCCTGTTTTATTAGCAGAAGTTGAAAGAAGATTTTCAGGTGTATCTTCTCAAGCTATGTTCTCTGTACTTCCATCCCCTCTAAAAGGAGAAGCTATAACTGAAGGTAGAGGCAGATATATGGAGTTTAAAAATGGTAAATATATTGTTAGTAACCCGTATAAAAAAATGTACGGTCAGATAGAAAGAGACATTGGAGGGTTTTGGAAAAGATATTTAGGTGGTCGTTCTTTTGAAGAATCAATTATATTAAAAAGTATATGGCAAAGCACAAAGATTAGTATGAACCATAGAGATAAGATTGATGCGTTAGTAACACAAGCAGCAGATAATGGATATGATGGATTTTATGAAAGTATTATGTTCTTTACAGATGCTGCTATGGATTTAGGATATACACAAGAACAGTTTATAGAAAAAGTTGCAAACAGAATGGAAGTTCAAAGTAACACAGTATTGAGTAGGCTAACAGCTTACGGTGAAAAATACAATATGACAAGAGATGATTTTATAAGAACAGTTATACACAACAATAATATTATACTGGCATATCCGCCAGGTTCAAAATAGAGGAGATAAAGATGCCGTTTGAAATGATAACTATGTTAGGTTCTACCGTACTTGGTGGTATCATGAGCATATGGTCACAGAGTATAAAAGCTAAACAAGCTGAACAAAAGATGTTATTACAAAGAGCTGAAGTGCAAACCGCAGCTTTTAAAGAAGCAAGAGAATATGAAAACGTAGGATTTCAATGGACTAGAAGAATCATAGCATTAACTGCTATCTTTGCCATTGTTGTGTTACCTAAAATTTTACCATTAATTAGTCCTGATGCCCACGTTATCGTAGGGTATACAGAATGGAAACCAGGATTTTTATTCTTTGAAGGTAAAGATGTAATGCAATGGGTGCCTATGGCACACAAAGGTATAGTGATTACCCCACTAGATACTAACTTAGTTGCAGCTATTATAGGCTTATACTTTGGTGGTAGCTTAGTTAAAAAATGATCTGGGTAATTACAGCTATGTTAGTCTACCATGATGTAGACAAACCCAAGATGACTGACTATATGATCAAGTCATTTGATACTAAGTACGAATGTATAGAGTATACTTGGCATAATAAGGTAACTATGATTGAAGAACTATTTGATATGCACAAAGAAGTTGATGGCAATACATTACAAACATTTGCTTTCTATTGTGAAAATAGGCATGTGAGTTTAGACGAGGTATGAAGATAAGTGAAAACACCTCCATCTCGATGCCAGCTCGTAATCTTATCAGCATTATTGGTGCTTGTATTGTGGGTGCTTGGTTCGGGTTTGGAGTCATTGAGCGGCTTAATAATATAGAAACAAAACTTCAGCTTATGGAGAAAGATTTAGAAGCTGCTAATACTTTCATAGATGGTGTGCCTAAAGGAAATATGGTCAGCCCACAGGTGCAAGAACTTTACATGTTAGTTGAATACCTTGGTGAGAATGTAGAAAAGTTGAAAGAACAAATGGAAGCAGAGATACCCATGATCCTTAAGAATGATATGGTCATACAGTTTCACGAAGAGAGATTGATAGATCTAGAGGAAAGAAAGAATGGAAACCATTAAAGTTGTATTTGCAATACTCATGATACAAAACGGTTCTACAATAGAGATGGTGCCTACAGATGGTCTTTCAGATTGTTTAAAACAGAAACGTGTTATTTCTCGTAACATTGGAGAAGACCAAGAAGGCATATACATGCAATGCAAAGAAGTAAAAGCAGAAGTATATGAAGATATGGGAAGGCTAAAGATTAAAAAGATATATGATTAAAAATTTAAGTATAGCTATAGCTATTACAGTTATTATGTTGTGGGCATTTAGTGCCTTAATGAACTCTGCTATTGCGGATGTAACTGGTGCTGGAAGTACGACAAATGATCAGTCTACTACAGGGTCATCATCAAGCAATACTGCCATCACGGGAGGATATCACTCTGAAGCGACCACGAACTATCAAACGGGATCTTCAAGTAATACAACCACTACAAACTCTACAACCAATAATAATAATTCTTATACTGGGGACACAAGAGTTGTACCATCTGCATCAGCTCCTAGCATATCGGCTATGTCACAGGATTTATGTGTTGTTGGCGTTTCTGGGGGAATACAAAAGTTTGGACTAGGTGCAAGTGTAGGAATAACTAAAAGAGATATGAACTGTGAACGCATGAAGTTATCTAAACTACTCTATGATTTTAACATGAAAGTTGCAGCAGTATCTATACTATGCCAAGATGCAAGAGTTTTTTCAGCGATGGAAAATGCTGGAACACCATGCCCATTCCAAGGTAAGATAGGAGACTCCGCTAGAGAAGAATGGAAAAAGTATGATAAACAAAGACCCGATTACGAAGAATATGTAGCAACACTACGTTACATGCAAAGAGTAGATGACAAAATAATTAAACAATTAGAAGCAGAGGAAGCCCCTAACGATGCTCAAATTATTACTAACGGTAACGGTGATCCTGTTAAGTTGGGTAAAGACTAGTCTACCTGATAACGTAGAAATACAATTAGATACTCCCAACGTAGGCGATACTACAACCATTACAACTGTAACGTCAGGCACTCCTGTAACATCAGGTAACTTGATATCTCAAGATTGGATTGATGGTAGTTGGGTAGGAGATATGTTTCCAGACTCAAGTGATATAAATGAAAATCAATTCTTGACTGGTAAGCACGATAAGCACGCAGAGACAACCATTAATTCAGAAGACTATGTTACTTTAGAAGAAATGCAACAAGGTTTTACGTCAAACTTTAATGCACAAATTAGATGGTGGAACCCTGTAGAGTCAACTGTCACAATGAGTCAGACTGCTAGTAATGGTATAGATACTACTACACAAAGCACAACGTTTGAAGATACAACAAACCATAACTATGAGTTTAATAATTATGGCAATACGTTAACGATGAATGCTGATCCTAATATGACGCATGGTACGATGACGTATAGGTTTGATTTTAATATTATAGGAAATAAAAACTATAACGGAGGTCACAGCGGGGTAGATGTAACAAATCCAACAGCCACAATAGACTATCAAACTTTAAGTTCTACCACAATTACTACAGTAGAGTACTGTTGGCAAAAGAATCCACCAACCTGCCCAGCAACTGAAGAGTTAGAGGCAGTAGAAGAAACGCTTCAAGAGTTTGAAACTATAATACAGGACTTTGAAATACCAGAAGATGTATTTATTCCAGAGTATATTGAAATAGATTACGATTGGAATAATGATTTTTTTGAAGAAGATATTGTAGTTGAAGATAACTTTGAAATTTTAGCACTTGACGATTTTTTTTTTGAAGAGGATTACTTTGAGACTGACTATTACGAAGAGCCTCAATTGGAAATCTTTATTCCAGAGGATGCTATTATGATGGAAGAGATGGAAATGTTTGATGAGCTACCTTCAATAGAAATATTTAATGAGATGCCTGATATTGAAGAAGTATACGAAGCTGTGCCTGAAGAGATATTTGTTGAAGAATTTACAGAAGAAATGCAGGAGGAATTTATAGATGATGTTGAAGAATATTTTGAAGAAGTTGTTATGGAAGAGCCTCAACCTGAAGCTACTACAGAACCTATGGAAGAAATTGCCATGGTTGAAGAAGAAGTTATTCAAGAAGAGCCAGTCCAAGAAGAGCCAGTCCAAGAAGAAGTCGTACAAGAAGAAGTTGTACAAGAAGAAGTTGTACAAGAAGAACCAACGGAAGAAATAGCTAATGAAATTGAAGAACAACCCAGTAGCGAAGAGCCTGTTGCAGACGAACCAGAATCGACAACAGAAGTTGCCGAACAAGAAGAGGCAATCGAGGAGCCAACTGAAGTCGCAGTTGTTGAAGGAAAGCCTACTGAAGAACCAGATACTTCTGAAGAAAATGTGGAAGTTGATTTAGATATTAAAGTTGCAGCTATTGAAAAAGCGATACAAGGTAAGATAAAAGATGTTGCACAACAAATAGATGCAACACTTACAGTAGTTAATGAATTAGTTAGTCGTGAAATGATATCACAACAACCTGATATGTCCTCTTACTTTAATGCCAATACAGCATTGTTTGATACAAGACAGTTACCATCAGGCAATCAAGATTTCTTTCTACAGGCTAGCCTTGATAGCTACAGCAAACCTATTTATGTTGCACAAGCAAACATAGCAGGTACTGATCCAGTTGTTCAGTATCAAATTAAAGTAAATAATGCAAAACAAAAAACAAATGAAGCATATAAAAAATTAAAGGAGTTATTAAATGCAAGGAATGTTCAATAAACTATCAGCATATGCTGCACTTATTGGTGTCATTGGTGCCATCGGTGGTGGCTTTATGGCATGGGGTGAGTTTAATAATCGTATAGCACAGTTAGAAGATAAAGAATTTGTAATAAATCAAGAAGTAGATTTATCAGATATTATAAAACAATTAGAAGCATTAAAGGGCGATATCAAAATTAATGGGGCTGCATTAGAATATCTTGATGCAAAGATAGAAGAACTAAAAGCTATGCAATCAAACCCTTTGTTGAATTAGGAGTACACATGGTAGACACACTAGCACCAAAAAGAGTATTTACTCAAAAGCAACTTAATACTAAACTGACTCCTGTTAGTGAGCAAGTTCTTAGAACGAAGCCACGACCTAGTCTATTAGATGATAGGCCAAAAGTTGTGGGCACAGCTACATCCTTAATAGACAAACAAAGTCAAGACTTTCTATTAGACATTAACAGTATGGCTCCAAAAGCTGTAACTAAAGAGCAAAAACAAACAGTTAAATCATCTGAAGAAACTACACAAGAAAAACAAACAGGTATGCGTACTCAAGTAGAATCACCTCAAGGTGAAAGTTTAGTAATGAGACCTGTTGAATATGCAGCCAATGGTGTTAAAGATAAAGAAGTAAGCGGACCAATACTTGTTGGTGAAAAAGGTGCTGAACTTGTAGTGCCAACTGGAGAAGGCAAGGTTAGTATACTAGATGCTAAGACTACTAGTGGATTGATGATGCCTATGAAAAAAGCTGAAAAAGGAATGGATGATATTAATATAGCTAGTGCTATGAAATCAGATGATGCATACACAGATTTTAATATTACAGATTTTTTACTTAAAGATAGAGAAAGTGATGCTCAAGAAAATTTAGAAAAGTTTGTAGATGTTGTGCATAATATAGAAAGTAGCAGGGGTAAAAATTTAAATAATAAATCTTCAGCTGCTGGAGATTTTCAATTTAAAACTCTAGTGGATCCTGATGATCCTACATCAACAAAAGGATCAGCCTTCATGACTGGGCTACAAAGAGTAGAAAATTTTTACAACGCATATGATCAAACTGTGCCTTACTGGGTACAAGAGGCAAGACAACACAACGATCCAAATAAATTAAGTTATAAGGAACAAGAAGAATTATTTTTAGTTAATTTACAACAGCAAAAAGGCACTGATGATCTACTTAATAAAATGCTGGAAGGTGATATAGATGCTTCAAAAGAATTATATGGTACATTTCATCACACTAAGCCTGAAGTGTTAGGTAATCCAAGAGTACAGGCTATATTTGATCGTGCATATTTTGATACTAAAAAAGGTGCAAGAAAATTTACTGATAGATCTTTAATGTCCATGTTGCCAGAAGGAATAACCAATGCTAGAGAGTTTAAACAATATATTGAATCTGGTTCTGGAGGGTCTATTGGACCTCAAGCTCCTAAAAGAAAAAAACCCTAACCCACATCCTTAATTTTATACGGATCTGTATTTAATCTAGGAACCTTATCCCCTTGCTCCCCACTTAAAATGCTCTCAAGATTTTTATGTAAGTAGGTTACAGCAGAGCCTACTATCGAATCCTTAGTTAAAGTTTCTGCTACTTCCTTAAAGCTACAACCATACTGTAGCAATAGAGATATCATCTTTCCTGATGCTCTTAATTCTCTATCTAAAGTAGACTCAGTTGGTCTTACCTTAATCCACACAGCCATAGGCAAAATGCCTGTTTCATTTGCAGTATAATCTACTATTGCAAGCACTCTCCTATCATCTATGTTCATACGGATAGTTGTACTTCTCATTCTATTGGGGACTTCAGCTCTTGCCACGTTATTCATTATATCCTTTCTATTAATTGTCTTATATCACTATTAAGTCGTTGACTTGTTTCAACACAATGCTTGACTACACTCGCCAATAAATTTGCATAAAAAATTTCATCTATATCTTCTAACGAATCTTTTAGCATACTTGGCTGAATGTAGTCAAGGTCAATTGCAATCTGACTGGTATCAGTCAGAGATACTTTCATATTAAAAAGTTGTGAGTTATTTCTTTGCATCATCTTTAGGTTTCGCTATAAAGTCAGCACCTATATTAGGATCAAGTTCTCGTAATCCTTTTGATAGTACTTCAATACCTTGTACTACTTCTGCATAGGGTCTTGTAAACAGATACCTAAGTATGCTTTGAACTTGAGATCCAGCTATGATGTATTGTTTATCTACAACTTGCTGTTCTTGTTGTTTTTCCGCCATTTTAATCTCCTTTTATTAAATTTTTCTTTCTAGGATGCTCAAATATGAGCAAGTTTGTATGTTTTGATAGTAACATACCAGCCCATATCACTTCTTATT
>VMHT01056292.1_pt1 | contig 17094 bp, 18 predicted proteins | sample 4693611 | NCBI WGS metagenome assembly VMHT01 (sample SAMN12280063, study PRJNA550983) | marine metagenome | isolation source: seawater sampled from same location over 5 years 0.02-0.2 micron viral filtrate | place: USA: collected off the coast of southern California halfway between the port... ...
ACGGACGCGCCTAGCAACTGGTCAGGAAATCGGTACACCTATGACCCTGCTGCAGACCCTAAGTGGGTTCAAGACCCTAATTGGGTAGACCCTGACGCTTAATTGTTGAAAATTGCATGAGGCGATTAGTCATTATTACTGCGTGTTTGTTGTGGCCTGCCCTGTCGCTAGGTCAAACGACGACTAATATAAATACAACATCGTCATCTACTAGCGCCAACACCAATAACAACGAAAACGTTAATACGACGACCTACACGGGTACGTCTGCCAATACGAACACAAACACCAACACCAACACCAACACTAACACTAACACCAACGTGAATACGTCAGATATTAACTCGACGTATAACGCTGTCACGAATAACAGTAATTTCAATCAAAGCGTCAACACGACCGATTACACTGGGTTAATTAACAATATCAACACAAGCAACTCAACCAGTAACAACGTAAACAACAATAACAACGTCAACCAAAATACCAACAACAGCACGTCTGTTAGCAGTGCTACGAACGTCAATCAGAACACCAGCACCAACAATAGTGTTAGTTTGACAACATCCGATACGACTATTGACCAGACAAGCAGGTCTACGTCAGACGTTAGCTCTAATAACAACAACGTAAACACTAACAACTCTACTAGCACCTCAACGCAGAGGGTGACGCAGGACATAAACTCGCCACCTCCTAGTGCGATAGCGCCTAGTATTGGCAGTAGCTACAGCCAAGACCTTTGTACTACGGGCATATCTGGTGCGGTGCAGACGCAGATACTTGGTTTTTCGACCGGCAAGTCTGTGCGAGACAAGAACTGCGAAAGGATTAAGTTGAGCAAGACCCTTTATGACATGGGTATGCGGGTAGCTGCTGTGAGCCTTATGTGCCAGGACTACAGAGTGTGGTCTTCTATGATGGATGCCGGGACGCCATGCCCCATTGAGGGCCAAATAGGTGATGAGGCCAAGGCGTTGTGGGCGTCTTACCCTGAGCGTATTCCCTCACCAGAGAGGCGCATGTGACATGAGGCGGCTAGTTGGCACAATGCTTTTGTTTCATGCCTGTACTGGATACGGGCAGACACAAACGTCTGAAAATTTGCTTACTGCTACGGAGACGTCTGCAAACATTGCGTTTAACGCTGGTGCTGGCACATACCAATACAGCTTTCAGACGGGCAATGTGACGGCGGTAGGCGTCCTGCCCCAATATGATCCGCTACAAATTTTAACTTTGAATTGGTCGTTTGACGCGTTGTACAACTGCAACAACTCATTTGGTGGGTACTGTGGCGACCCAAATGGCACAGAGGATGAGATAGAGGCGTTTCTCGCGGTTGGCAACGCGGCTGGTGACACTGATGTTCGAGAAGTTTTTAGCCGACGAGATTTCAATCAAGAGTGGCAGACCTTTACTGGTACTGAAGTGTATGACTTTGGCACGGCCTATGAGGCTGTCAGCTTGAGAATTGATGGCGTAGATAGAGGTTTTTGGGCAGGCAACTACGGGCCATCTGTTAGAAATCCGTCAGTAGTAGCGATATACACCCCTATAAACACCAACCCTGTTATTGTCCCTGATTGTTCAAACCCCCAGAACGATTCTTCTTGTGCCGGTTATGGTGAAAATGTTGCCGTGCAGGAGTCGGTAGTTATTGCAGAGCCAGAGCCTCAGCCGCCCACTTTTGCAGATCAAGCAACAAATGCTGTGTTTGGTGACTCTCCTGACGACTTTTTGTTTTTAGATCAACCGGACGCTACTGGTAAACCAAAAGTGATGAAGCATGTAGAGCCTCCTCCAGTCTATGAAAATACCCCTCAAGAAAAAGAAATGTTTGGGATGCCGCCTGAGCGGGGCATGCCACGAACGCAAGATGCACCTCTCATGCAGGCTGAGCCAAGAATGGAAGATGCGCCTGCCGTGCAGGAGATGCCGCGAATAAAGGATAAGCCTCCTATATTTGATGAGGCGGAAGATTTAATAAAAGTAAAGGAAAAGCCTGTACAGGTTGGCGAGCTTAGAGGGGCAACGTCCGAAGAAATTATGGCTGAGGTTGTGCGGGTGACAAAAGATCCTCGCCCCGAACCCGCCCGGGTAGAAAAAATGCCCGAGCCAGAGCCGATTGTTATGCGAAAAGAAACGGCTCCGATTGAGGTTGTTGCTGAAACACGAGCAGAGCCAGCCGCTGAAGCTGTACGCGAAGTAGTAAGGCCAGCGGTCGATGCCGTAGGGATGGCGCTATCTATGGTTAGCCAGCAATCAAGTCAAGGCACTAGCGGCTTTAAAAGACAGCAACAGTCTCAAGAAACGCAACAGACAGCCCAGAGCAGTAGCCAATCTGGTGGTAGTAATTACTGGGACTCTGCAACAAAAGAGACTCAGATTGCGCAGGGGCTGGTCCAGCAAATACAGCAACAGCAGTCAAACAACATGGTATCTGTAGACCTAGCGCCTCCATCTCAGGAGCAGTTTGAAGATGACTTCAATGATGCCTTGGCTACAGGGCAGAGTGTGGGTCAGTTTCTAAGCTCACAACCGCCGGACTTTAGCCGCTTTGAGATTGATGAGCCAACCGTTCAAGAGCAGTTTGTGGTGCAAAAAGCCACAGTAGCCCTAAAGACTATGAGCGAAGCGCAGGTTAGTAAAAGCATGGATCAGCAGCTAGAGACGTTGTCAGATACAGGCGGTTTTACAGACCAAAGCCTTACTGTGGTTTTGATTTCTAACAACGAAGACTTCAATCAGTATCAAGATGTGAGCCTTTCTGACCGTGACGAGTTTTATAAAAGCAAACAGGTCTACCCTAAGAATGCCCCACGAGTCGATCCATTTGGCGTGCTAAGACTAGGCGGGTCAGAAACATTCAATGATCTGGTGGACATACAATGGCAGAGGTAGAGTTTGCAGGCTTAAAGGTTTCGGGTGGCAAGTTGTTACTAGCCATACCTTTTGCGGGCAGTGTCATAGCTGCCATGTGGGGTGGCTTTGAGCTATATCAACGATTGTTGACTGCAGAGCAGGCAATAACTGAATACGTCTCACCCGACTTCAGTGCCTACGATGAAGCTTTGGCGGTAATTGATACAAAGATGAGCAACGTCGATTCCCTAACGACTGCGCTAGAGCGTGAACTAGACCGCTTACAGGCCGATATAGACGTTGTAGAGCAGATTGCTAGAAGCACTGATGACACGGTAGCTGAGGCTACTAGAGAGATGAGAGACGACGTTTACGCCCTTGAGGAGAGGGTGAACGACAGCCTTAGAGAGATAAACAACGAGCTTAGAGTTATGCGTGATGATTTAGAAGAACGCATAGAGCGAATCCTAGATAACCCGCTAAACACAGAAGAGTGAGCTGAAAAATGTTACAAGCATTGTTAGGTCCGGTAGCAGGGTTGGCAAAAACATGGATGAACAATCGCCATGAGCAGTCTCAAGCTAAACATCAGGCAAAGATGGAGGTCATTAGCAACACGGCTACGTGGGAAGAAAAGATGGCTGAGGCGTCTAATAACTCGTGGAAAGACGAGTTTTGGACGATTGTACTCGCAGTCCCACTATTCTGCCTTGGATACTCTGTTGTGGCTGATGATGCCTCTATTGTTGATCGCGTTCGTTACAGCTTTGACGTTCTATCTACTTTGCCTGATTGGTATCAGTACCTTCTTTTTCTCGCAGTCAGCGCCAGCTTCGGAATCCGGGGTGCTGATAAGCTGATGAAGCTGAGGGCCAAGTAATGGCAGAGTTATTTGTTGCATCTGAAGAGCTAGTAGATACAGGTAATGAGATCATTAAGCTGTATAACAAGTATCTGGGCCGCGATCCTTTACAGGGTGGCTTAGATGGCTGGCTTGCAACGGGTCAGAGTATTGAGCAAATAGAGCAGGGCATAGCCAACTCCCCTGAAGCGGCTGTATTTCAAACATTTAACGAAACTGTTGGCCGCGATCCGACAATGGAAGAGCGGGACTTTTACGTAAACGTCAACCCCGCACCTATTGAGGTTGTTGAAGAGGTTTTGTCTGGTACGCAAGAAGCACAAGAGTTTCAGACCCAACAACAGCTAGATCAGACAGATATGCTGGCCGACACAACAGCTGATGACACAACGGTTGATGATGCGGCCGACGATACTCCTGCTGCGGTAGCAAAAGATACCTACACAGTTATCACTAGCAACGCCAAGGGTGATGCCAGCAGCCCCTTTGGTGGATCTGCCGAATCCAACCAAACAGCACAGCTTGTAGAAATGACAGAGCAGGAGCTTCGTCAAGAGTTTGAGGATTCTGGCCAGTTACAGCAACAGTTTGGCTCATTTGATAACTACATGGGCTATATAAATGACTCTCAAGAGTGGGTTCAGTCAGCCGACTGGATGCTTGCTAATCCCGATTATCGACCCAGCGACATAGAATCTGCTGTTATTGAGGGGGAAGACCTTGCGTTTAGGCCGGGTGAAAAAGAAGAAGTTACAGAAAAGATAAGCCAAGATATTAGCAATGCTCGTCAAAGTGGTTATCAGCAGTGGATGAATGAAGGTGCTGCCATACTTCAAAAGTGGGGTGTCCAAGACACTGTTTATAACGACGATGGCGATCAGTTTAAGTGGACTGGCTCTGGCTATCAGAAAACTATTAAGGTCGATGACCATGCTAGTTTTAGTGATTATTTGAAGGTGGCGCTTGAAACTGCTGTTGTATCAGCGCTTACAGGGGCTGCGGTTTCAACTATCGGGTCTGCTCTTCAGGGTACTGCGGTGGGCAATGCTATTGGTCAAGGTACGCAGGCAGTCAAAGGCGCGCTTGAAACTGCTTTAGCTGCAGTGCCGGGCATAAATGGCGCAAATGCTGCCACTATTGCTGAGTTCTTTTTTCCTACGGTACAAGCCGGCGGTTTTCTTGGGTCTGGAGCCACCTCAGATCCTTTTGGGTTGCTTGCTGGTGTGGGCGGCGTAGGCGCAGGAGCTGCAGCAGGTGCAAATTCTCTTGAAAATATTACTGAAGCAGTAAACAGCGCAATGAGTTCTAACATTATTGTTAATCTTGCCGGCACTGATTTTGATGCTCAACAATTTGATGCAATAGAAAACCAAGCTGCCGGTATTGAAAATGATGATGGCACTACTACTTATGACGCTTTCGGTAAGTTGCCGGCTGGATATATTTTAGACACAACTCGCAATGTTGTTATTGACGAAGCAAGCGGCACTGAATACCCGATTGTCCCCGGAATGTATGGCGCGCGAGTAACTTTGCCGCCTGAGGCTTCAGAAACAGATGCTGGCGGTGGTGGCGATGCAGCTGCAGGCGCTAACGCAAGTGTTGATGGAGCCGATGGAGGTGATGCAGGCGCGGCTGACCCTGCAACGACCGTGACAGTTAGTCAGCCAGCTTCAACTCATACTTATGGAACTGATGATGACTCTGTTGTTGCTCGTCAACTACATGAAGCAATTGTTTTAGAGGAAAACCCTGATGTTCAGGTCAAACTTATAAAAGAATGGGAAAAGTATACGGGTCAGCCATGGAATCCTGACTATATGAGCCAAGACCCGTATGAGGGTTATGACCCTGAAAGGCAAACAGGCACGGTAGTAAGCACGGGCGATGCTCAGGAAATTGACACTGCGGCCACAGAAAAGAGTGATGTAGTAAAAGCCGCTGAGTGGATCTTGGTAAACCTGCCCGACTACGGCGACATGACAGAGGTTGAGATAAACAAGGCCCTAGAGAATGCCGGCCTTGAGCCTGTTGATATGAACAACGATGGCACTGTTAGCTCTAAATCTAAGGCGAATGCGGATAGCGACAAAGCGTCAACTGTAACTGTCACTGGTAGTAACGGTAATGACACCCTTACCGGGGGTAATGGGAATGACACCTTAGGCGGTGGCAATGGCAACGATACTTTAAATGGCGGTGACGGCAACGATACCCTAAAAGGTGGTAACGGAAACGACACCCTGAAAGGTGGCAATGGCAACGATACCGTTACTGTAATCGGTGGCAATGGCAATGACACTATTTCTGGCGGTAATGGCAATGACACTGTTGTAGATGTTGTTAGCAATGGCGTTACTGGAGTTACTGTCGGAAATGGCAAAGGCCCCGGTGATGGCCCCGGTGATGGCCCTAGTGATAATGGTGGTGACGGCCTAGACGGAACAGGAATGCTGACGGCATTAGCCACACTGCCAGCTATGGTTGCACAGCCTTTTGAGCCTTTGACACAGCGGTCTATCCGATTTGATGCTCCGACTATTCAGCCAGTGCAGATAGCACCCACGGACGCAAGAAAAGAACTAGATAATCAGTTGGCAAGATTATTGAATGACCCTCAAAGCCAGCGTAAACAGTCTTTATTTGGAGGGCTTGTTTGATGACATATTTGAACTTGGTAAATAACGTATTACGGCGTCTTAGAGAGGACGAGGTAAGCAACGTATCTGAAAGCACATATAGCGCCATGGTTGGCGACTATGTAAACGATGCAAAGGATTTGATTGAAACTGCGTGGGACTGGTCAGGTCTGCGTACCATGCTAACAATCACGACCGCAGCAGATGATTACACCTATTCACTCACCGGCAGCCGTAATGAAGGCAAGGTGTTTAGGGTTATCAACGACACCTCTAATGCCGAAATGGAATATCAGACGCAGGCATGGTTTGACAATGAGTTCTTTGTCAATACGCCTGTATCTGGGTCGCCTAGATATTTTACGTATAACGGCCTAGACGCTAGCGGGGACACACAGATTGACGTATATCCAAAGCCTGACGGCGTGTATTCGCTTAAGGTCAAGATGGTAAACAGGAATACAGAGCTAAGCGCAAACTCTGACACCCTCGTTATTCCTAGTAGCCCCGTTATTCACATGACAATAGCCCTGCTTTCTCGTGAAAGAGGCGAGACGGGTGGTACGTCTACAGCAGAGTATTTTGCGATAGCTGATAAGCATTTGTCTGATGCGATTGCGTTAGATGCCCAGAAGCACCCAGAAGAGACAATCTTCTACACACCGTAGGATAGGTTATGGCACAGCCGTTAAGAAGTATTGATCTGGTAGCCCCCGCCTTCCGTGGCATTAACACGGAGGATTCGCCTATTGCGCAGGATACGTCCTTCGCAGAAGTTGCAGATAACGCGATTATTGATCGACAGGGCCGATTGGCTTCTCGTCAGGGTAATAGTGTTATTACGACCAATAAGACGGCGTTGGGTACTGACCATATCCACAATATCCATGAGTTTTACGACAGTGCTGGTAACGAAACGATATTTAGCACTGGCAATAACAAGATTATGAGCGGCACAACTACGCTGACGGATGTCACTCCCGGCTCATACACGATTACGGCCAATGATTGGAAGATCGTAAACTTTAACGACAAGGCTTACTTTTTCCAAAGAGGTTTTGACCCCTTGGTACATGACAATGCTAATGGCTTAAGGACGTTTAGCGTTGTAAACAGTAATTCAACGAACGCTACATTTAAGTGTAACGAGGTTCTTGCTGCGTTTGGCAGGCTATTTATTGCTGGCAATGCTACTAATGACACCATTATCTATTGGTCTGATTTATTGGATGGCACTAAGTTTACTGGTGGCTCTAGCGGCAACATTGATGTATCAAAGGCTTGGCCTAATGGCGCAGACAAGATTGTTGCTTTAGCGGCTCATAACGACTTTCTTATTGTTTTCGGCGAACACAGCATTATTGCTTACTCAGGAGCGAGTAGCCCTGCAAGCATGGCAATCAGCGATACTGTGTCAGGTGTGGGCTGTATAGATAGGAAAACTGTACAGGCTATTGGCACTGACTTGCTGTTCTTAAGTGATGACGGCCTGCGCAGTCTAGGTAGGACAATACAAGAAAAGTCTCTCCCCATTTCTGACCTTAGCCGTAATGTAAAGCAAGACTTAATTGCTAAGCTGGCGGCTAAAACCAGCCCAGCTACTAGCGTTTACAGCCCTGAAAACTACTTCTATCTGCTAGGTTTGCCTGATAGCAACCTTGTTTACTGCTTTGATCTTAGGGGCCGACTAGAGAATGGTTCATTCCGTGTAACCAAGTGGCCTAGTGTGGATTTTAAGAGCTTTGCCAGAGATCGTAATGGTGACGTTTATATTGGCACGGTTAACGGTATTGGCACTTATGATGGCTTTGACGACAACAATACGTCCTACATCTTTCGATATACCAGCCCCGGCCTAACATTTGGCGATCCCTCAAAACTTAAGATTCTTAAGAAGATACGACCAACAATTATTGGTGGTAATGATGCAGATATTATTCTGAGCTGGACGTATGACTTCTCAGTTCAGGCGAACACCTCGAGGTTTAGGGTTGGCACATCCACGCCGGGGTTTTATGGCGTTTCAGAATATACGGCTGTTGAGTTTTCACTTGGCGATCTGATCAGCCGCAAGTCTTTAAATTGTACGGGTAATGGCACTGTGATTACGGTAGGTTTGCAAACAGAAGTAAACGGTAGCTCTATATCCCTACAGGAAATGAACGTATTAGCACTGATAGGTAAGACGTTATGACAACTCAGGACGTGTACAACACGACAGCCACACAGCAAAACCAAGCAGGGGCAGGCCAGCTATCCGTAGATGATTTACAGCAAATTACGGTTCCATTCCGCCCATTGGTGCAAGAAAATCCATTTGGGGGAAATTTTCTTGGCGGTCTTTTTGGTGGGCTTGTCAACAATATAGTCCCTATAGCGTCTACTGTTGGTGGTCTTGGAGCTTTGACAGGCGCTTATGACCGCCTTGGGTCAATCGGTGAGCGTGGGCTTGTAGGCGCAGGCCAGATTGCTGAAGAAGCCTTTGCGCGATCTCAGTTCAAGCCATTTACCGTTACTACAGGGACGGGTTCTAGTATTGGCGTAGGTGTCCCAGCACCCGGATCGTTTCCGCAGATGGGTCAAGAAGCCCGTATTCAGCAGCTTATGGACACTCAAGGGATTACCCGTGAGCAAGCCATGGCTAATCAACAAGCCTCACAAATGCGTGGGTTTGACATAAATAATGACGGTGTAGTTACCAATCAGGAGTTTGCGGCGGCTAGGAATGCTGGGTTGACCAGTACAGGCGCGGCTGGTGGTGCTGGCGGTGGCGCATTTACTGGCGCAGGGCCAATGATAGGGCCAAATATCCAAACAACGTTTAGTCCTACAGAGCAGGCCATATCTCAGGGGGCCTTTACAGGCGCGCAAACCTTGTTGGGTGGCGTAGCGGGCGATCAAGCGGCTCGCGAGCAAGAGATATTTAACCGGATTAGGGCTACTCAGCTTGGTGAAGAAGAGCGTCAGCGTTTAGCCCTTGAAGAAAGGCTGTTTAATCAGGGCAGATTGGGCGTGAGAACTTCTATGTTTGGTGGCACATCAGAGCAGTTAGCGTTGGCTAAGGCTCAGGAAGAGGCTCAAGCCAGAGCATCACTGGCGGCTATACAACAGGCGCAGGCAGAACAGGCACAACAAGCACAACTTGGCACTCAGCTATTGGGTGCGGCGTATCTGCCAGAGGCTCAGGCTCAGAACGCCCTACAGCGTGGCTTATTGGCCTCTCAGTTGGCGCAACGCGGTCAGCTATATGGCACTGGCCTATTCGGTGAAGCCTCTATAGCGGGCCTAGACGCTCTTCTAGGGTCAGGTATCGGTCAGGCAGAGCTGATGGGTAGGCTTGGCACTAGCCTGCTTTCAGGCGCCATAGGTGGTGCTGGTGGCGGGCAGGGTGGTATAGGCGATATTCTTGGTAAAGCCGCAGAAGAATATGGTCCTGACCTTTTAGATTTACTTGGAATTGGAGGGGATGACTAATGACTTTACGACTTACTTCAGCACAAAGGGCCGCTAACCCTAATTTTGGCCCCGTCGACAAGTTAGCCCAAGATATTGGCTCTTTATCTGCCAGAAGGCGGCAGCGAGGTATGCTGACCGACCTGCTTGATCCCCTTACTGACCCGATGGCTACGTCTGCTGATTATGCAACGGCGGCAAGAGGCTTGATTCCTATAGACCAACAATCTGCATTGGCGGTTGCAGCGCAGGGCAGAGATTTAGCAATTAAGGAAGCAGAAACTCAGCAGTTTGAGCAACGAAAAGCCGCGTTAATGGCTAACGCTACTAGGCTTGGCTTTCCAGATATTGCAACTTCAGTGGGGTCAATCTCCGACTCCGATGAGTTGGCAGAGGTTGGTAAAGAGCTTAGGAAGAGGGTGCTTGATAACACCCCAACACAAACTCCAGCGCAAAGAAGGTTTATAGCGAAAAGCGTTGGAATTTCAGAGCAAACATTTAACGACTTAAAATTAGATAAAGGGCCAGACAAAAATTTTAACGAATTTGTATCTGGACAAGGCGGCGAGCTAGAGCCATTTTTAAGAACCGCAGCGGATGGAACAAGTAAGATTGTTCATGTGCGAATAAATAATGGCCTTGCATGGGATAATAAAGCTCAAACTTGGAAAACTGCTGAGGAAATGGGGCTACAAAGACCGCCCCCTCAAGTAAGAGTTGTTGAAAATATCAACAAATCACTTGGCCCACAGCTTGTAGAAGAGGGCGTGAAGTTGTTTGCTCAAAGCGCAGAAGATGCACAAAAAGCCGCAGAATCCTTAAACTCTGTAAATAGGTCTTTGCCCTTGATTGACAATATGTTTACAGGCATGGGAGCAGAAACCAAACTTAATATCGCTAGGTTTGGGCGTTTCTTTGGTATAGATATGGTTGACCCTGAGTCAATAGCAGACACTGAAGTATATTTAGCTGATTCGGGGAGAAGGGTTGCTCAGTACATTACGAATTTGGGTGCAGGAACGGGGCTTTCTGACGCTGATAGGGACTATGCTAAGTCTGTGGTTGCTGGCGACATAAGTATTGATGCCGAGGCTATGAAGCAAATCTTATTAATTGCTAAGCAGGCCAATGAAGGGCTTATTAAAGAGTATTACGACAGGCGGGCTGCGATCAGATCGGAGCTAGAAAAAACAAACCAAGAATCTGCCCTAGTGTTTTATCCCTCTCCAGTTTTGGATAAGCCTCTTGGGTCTGGTAGCGGCCAAGCCACATCTGCTGGTGACGACTCAGATAACCCTACCGCAAATTTAAGATGGGATGACAATCTCCAAGATTTTGTCCTCATCCAGTGAGAATATCATTATGGCTCAAATTATTGCGCTTCCAGACGGCAGAACAGCGGAGTTTCCCGATGATATGCCATTGTCTGAAATAAAAACCATTTTAGCAAAGCGGTTTCCTCCCCCTAATTCTTCACAGATGCCAATTACAGGACGAGCGGGTGCAATGATGCGCCGTGGCACACCTGATGTTGTAGGCGCGGCACAAAACATTGGGCGGGTAATATCCGAAAGCCCAGCAGGTCAGACCTTTTCAGAAGAAATGGATAGGTTTGGGCCAGAATTTAGGCGTCGATCAGCGCAGATTATTGGTGAAGAGCTTGAGTTGACAGACCCCGGCAAGGTTGCTGGGGTTGCGGTAAGCCAAGCGGCTAGGGCTGGTGGAGCAACACTATCGTCGTTTATAGGAACGGTGATCCCCAACAATATAAAAGAAGGCGCGGCAAACCTTTATAACAATCTCAAAGAAACAGAGGCGTTTCAGTTGGCGGCAGATGCGGCAAGTAAGGGAGTTGCCTATTACAACGACTTTGCCAAGCGGTTTCCAGAAGAAGCGGAGCAGTTTTCAACTGCAGTAGATTTATCAACATTATTTGGGCCGCGTCCCGACATAGTGAAGGCAGATCCATCATCCAGCTTTGTAAGCGGCAAAGCCGCATCAGCAAGAGAGTCTGCGCGATTAGCCTCCAGAGAGGCTAGGCAAACTGGTATTGCGCGGATGTTAGAGCCAGAAAACCGAGACATAACAACCCGCACCCGAATGCCAGAAACCGGCCCGTTAAGAACAAGAACCTGGCAACCTGATAAATTTGACCAAAGCGTAATTGACACCCTCACGGATAAGGTCGAAGGCTTTAATCCCAATAGATCATATACTCACAATTTTGTCGTAGTTCAGGATTTTATTGATTCAAGAAAAAAAAGAACAGACAACATGATCGCTAGTCAGAACGTGGAAATTGACCAAGATCTGTTATTTCAACAAATGCAAGAAAGCATGGCAGATTTGAAATCTGACCCTAAATACAGGCTTTCGACGGGTGACGAGCAAAAAATTGCAGATGAGGTCAGGGATATTTCTTTTGAGTTGGTGCAAAAGCATGGCACTGATTTAAATGGGGTTATAACAGCTAGGCGCGAGCTTGATGATGCATTGGCTAAAAAATATGACAACGCAAATGACGCTAGAGGCGCGGCAGCATTAAGGGCAAGAAGGGTTTTAAACGAAACCTTAATGAATAATACAGAAGGCGATGATTTGAAAGAGGCATTGACTGACCAGTTTCACGCAATAACAGCCCTAGAAACAATGCTTCCCAAAAGAAACGCTGAGGGTGGAAACATAGTCTCAAGACTTTTCAAAAACCTTCAAAATGTTGCAAATATACCCACTAGCCCCTTGGCTCTTAACGCAACCGTGCTTTCTGGCGTTGCGATATTAAGTGCTACTGGGGGTCAGGTTGCGGCTTTAAGTGGCGCTACGCTTTACGGTGCATTCCTAGCGGCACAACCTAAAAATCGCTTGAAGGCTCTCGCTGGGCTTCTATCAACAACGGACAAGGCCATAAAAACAGTTAAGAAAGGAAGTGAGGTTGCCCAGCAATTACAGGCTGACAGGCTGATATTGGTGGATTTGATTGATTCTGCAAGGGCAGAAATACAATCTGGCGAGGAGCCTAATTCCAACTAACAATCTCATAGCTAGGATCAGCCTCTGCCTTCCTAAACTCTGCCCTGTAATGATCACTAATTTCTTTGCGCAGTAACTTATTAGTTTTCAGCAGGGCATTGGCCTTTTCCCTCAGAATATCCATGTGGCCCTCGCCATATAGCTTTGTTAGCCAGTCAGTAAAGGCTACGGGGTTCGATGTAAACCACTGATGGTGGTATCTGCATAACGTCACTGCGTTATCCATGCTCCAGCGTACAGACTTCCTAGCTCGACCGTAGATATGCGCGCAATCCGTCCCCTCTTTGAAACAATACTGGCAGCGGTGCTGATCTCTATGCCTGACGCACTTACTAAACCAGTCATCACAGGCTTCTCTTTTCACTGCCATTACATTGATTCCTCAACAGACTCATCTTTTGGCCTTAGATAGCGGATTATCTCAAGTGGCGTCTCTTCTACGTCCTTGAGAGGCTTGGTACTCAGATCCATCATTATGGCTATATCTTGCTCTAATCGCTTTGCCATCGATTCTGCGGCTTCCACGGCCAGTTGCGCGTCATTCTTCATAACTGATCCTTCAATGTTTGTGGGAACGGGACGTATATCCCCTTCTTCTCTGAGAGCCACCGTATAAGCACCTCAGCGGCTTCGCTTAGCTCCCCACCCGTGAGCTTAGTGGTAGAGGTTTTGTCGTACATGGCCTTAATGATGGGCTTGTAGAGCATCTCTTTAACCAGCCCTTCAGTGAAGGGTATTTCGATCTGATCGCTAAAGGGGTGCTTGTTAGAGTATCCAGCGTCATTGAGCTGCTCTGCCATCTGTCTGAACCATAGGTGGATGGCGTTATTCTGCCGCTCAGTCCTACCAAATGGCTTGATTGAGTACAGAAGATGATTGCCTTGGCTGTACTGATCTTTTAAGAACTTTATGAAAAACTCTAAACTATCCTTGGTGTCTACAATCCATCTATGTCCGTCCATACTAAGCTCCTACGACACTCGCTCTTGCTGTATCCATTCCATCAAAGCACCTAGCGGCTTGAGGTGTTCCCGTCCCACAAACCAGCCTGCACCATGCCCTAAGTCTTTTTCCACCATGACTTCTTGGGCCTGCGTGACGCCGATGAACCCCGGAATATCGAACAAATCATCCTCCCCTGTCTTGCAAACCAGCACCGCTACCTGCCAATCAAACTTTGAGTGCTTCGCAAAAAGTAGATTGCCATTAGGAGAAAACGTCCCTTTCACCTGTACCTGTAATTCTCTTTTGCCGCAGTCCACATAGATGTCAGTGCCTAAATCTGGCCCCATCTCGCTGAAGCCGTGCCTCATTCCTAACGCCTTCCTGACGACAATCTCTGAGTGAACGCCTAAAAGCTCCACGTCCAAGTCAGATCTTTTGGTGTCCACCCTCATGTTGGGTATGCCGGTGTCCCGCGACATGTGAGAAGCCGTCCTAGCCATGCGGATAGACATATCTAGTTCTGATGTTCTAAGCCTTACCTTCATGCTCAGCCTCCATGATCTGCCTGCCAATTAACTCCGGTATCTGCGGCACGACCGCGTTGCCTAAGCATCTAAGTCTGTGTGACCTAGCGGGAACCCCATTAGCCACTCGACCCACGTTGGGTTCAGCTGCCCACTGCCTTGCGAATGATGCCTCGCCTCGTCCACCAGAGTTATCGTTGATTGCCCCGTTTTCCTGCAATGTTCGTAAAACTCTTTGCTTTTCGGCCCCTGACTGCCGTTCGCACTCGCTGGGGTACGCCACAATCCAGACCCTATCTCTGTGGTGGTAGGCGCCAACTGCGGAAGCTGGTATACAGTGCCATTCCGCATCGTACCCGACCGAGGAAATGTCCCAGAGAACTCGCTTAAACCAATCTCCCCCGTCTCCATTAAGCAAGTTTGTGACGTTTTCAAAGATGGCGTATCGGGGTCGAATGTCCCCAAGTAGACGGGAGCATTCTGACCACAGCCCACTACGTTCACCGTCAATGCCTGCCTGTCTGCCAGCGGTGGAGATGTCCTGACAGGGGAATCCCCCCGTGATGACATCGACTCCAATTCCGTCTGAAACAAGTCTTTCTGCTGTGATTCGTCTGACATCTTCATAAATCGGTACTCCCAGCCAGTTCTTCTTTAGCACCTTCTGCGCGTAAGGGTCTATTTCGCAAAAGGCTACGGTTTCAAATCCAGCAGCCTCTAAACCAAGGGCAAAGCCACCGATTCCGCTGAACAAATCCAAGACCCTCATGGATTTTCGGCCCAAATAAAAATATCAATGAAAACAACAATATGCCCCTTTTGCCCCTTTTGCCCCACTTTTTGGGGGCCGCCCCCTAAATCACGGGCATAACGGGCATTTGGGGCATATTCTTGATTTTCTTCACATTTTTTTATCACCAGTTTTCACCCCTCCAACGGTAATTTTTGGCATTGTTGCCGGGGTTGCGTCTCAGCTTAAGCATATTGCCTCGTAAGAGATCTATGCAGTTGCGTAACGTCTTCTTTGAGCATTCATTGGGGTTGAGGTCTTCATCATGGAGCATCCTGAACAGCTCTGTCTGGCTGTATTCAGCGCCGCCCTTCATTACAGACTCAAGAAACAGCACTTCGTCCTCATATTTACTAAATGCCTTGCCGACATTGATCTGCGCCGCCTGTTTCTTCTTCAATTCGCCAATGTCTTGCTCATCAAGAAACTCAACAGAGTCGACTGACTCTTCGTAGCCAACAGTTTCTTTTGTCTGCCTGTATCGGAACCCGCCAGAAAATGAGATCTGGCTACGATCCTTCTCATTGATGACCAAAAGCTCTTGGTGGTCAGCGAACTTGTCGTTGAGGGGGTCAAGGCCAAACATATTGTCTACGTCAGCCTTGAGATCGCCTACGCCCTCGTAGATCAAGCGACCGTCTAACGATCGATGCTTGTTACAGTGGCCCAGCAGGATAATCGTGCCACCTGCTGCGGCGAACTGCCTGAAGACATGAAGAATGTCCCGCATATCGCCTTTGTTCAGCACTGGCGCAAACTTCTTTAAGGTGTCACAAATCACTATCTTGCCGTTGGCCTGGCCCTCAAGCCGTATCATGTTCAACAACCCAAGGGCATCCTGAGTGGTGCGTAAGCCGGGATCTTGGCTTGTAGCCAACGTAATCATTGACATACCGTGCTTCTGGCCCATCTTTGCCTTCTGAACTACACCCCTCGCCCCGTCATCCTCATTGAAATAGATGACATCTGAGCCTTTGATAAGGTTATTGCGGATAGACTTGAACAGACTACCTAGCACCCAGACCGTCTTACCGGCCCCAGAAGGCGCGTAGACGAGCGTTACCGTTCCGGTGGTAATCATGCCTGAAATAACTTCGCGTTCGTTAGCGAGCCTCTCCTCAAGCTCTGCGATGCGGTGGTTAGTTGCCGCCGCCTGTAGTCTGGCTAACGATGAAATCGGCTGTGCATGGCCGTTAACTCCTGAGTATCTTTCGTAGTCCTCGTAGCTCGCCATGGGCGGTCTAACTTCGTTGAACTCCCTAATCTTATTAATTAATTCGTCGTCTTTATCCACGATATGCGTCCTCCTCGACAACCTGATATCGCCAAGCTGAGTTATTTTGTAAGACTTTTGCAAACTCTTGCAGTTTTTGAGCGTCCATGCCGCGTAGCTTCTCACCCCTACGGAAAGCGCCGTGGTAGACCAGACACCAGTGCATCATGTAATCCAGATCGTCGGCCGAGAATGTCCTGACCCACTTGGTAGAAGCCTCAGACCACATCCCTTGCGACCGGAGAGCATCGAGTACTTCATCCTGAGTACAGCCCGAGAAGCAATGGACAAGGATTTTGTCATCTGCGTCTGTGATTGACAGGCTAGGGCTTTTGTCATCATGGGCTGGGCAGCAGGCGGTGTACCGAAACTTGCCTACTTGTCTGAACTTTGGAAGGTTTGATAGCTTGTTTAGAACCGAGGCAGGGCTTTCCCTCTCCACCTCTTTGCGTGTTTCCCCGAACGGGCTGAAGCCTAGCGGCCCCTTTTTGTTTTCCACTGGAATCCCTTTTCGTTGAGCGGAACCTATAACTCTGAATCAGCCTCTCTAGCTTGTCAACAAATTGCTTAACTTTTTTAAAGATTAGTAGGCTTGTCAACTTACGTTAACTTGAGTTAAACTGTTTTTAGGTCAACAAAGGAGGGAAGAGTATGGCCGATAAAAACAAAGGTGAGGTAGAGATCCATGGCAAGGTTTATCTAACTGTTGCCAG
>VMHT01103056.1_pt1 | contig 17082 bp, 17 predicted proteins | sample 4693611 | NCBI WGS metagenome assembly VMHT01 (sample SAMN12280063, study PRJNA550983) | marine metagenome | isolation source: seawater sampled from same location over 5 years 0.02-0.2 micron viral filtrate | place: USA: collected off the coast of southern California halfway between the port... ...
AGCTGATTGGAATGATGTATGGTTAGCATCTCGTAAATTAGATGGTGTACGATGTTTAACAATTGTTGATATACAAGGTAATGTTAAATGTTATTCACGTCAAGGTAATGAGTTTGAAACATTAGATGTGGTACGAGAAGCTGTTACGCAAATGGGACTTCGTGGTGTTGTATTTGATGGAGAGATTTGTTTAATGGACAAAAATGGAGATGAAGATTTTCCAGGTATCATGAAACAAATTAAAAGAAAAAATCATACAATTGACAATCCTCGATATGTAATGTTTGATTATTTGACCTTATCAGAATTTGACTCCAAGACAAGTGAAATGGTGTTAACTGGTAGGTTAGGTAGATTTGCAAAGATTGCAGAACATATAGAAAGTTCTATATATTTAAGTGTACTACAGCAGGTAGTAGTTACCGATGATGACCATTTTGCAAAATTAAGTGCAGAGGCTGAAGAGTTAGGACATGAAGGACTTATGGTAAGAAAAAATGTTGGCTATGAAGGTAAGAGGACTCAAAACTTATTGAAAGTTAAAAAGTTTTTTGATGCGGAATACCAAGTTGTAGATTTAGATTTTGAAGACCACCGTGTCATCCGAGAAGGTAAAGAAGTTGTGATGCCAATGCTAGCTCAGGTATGGATTGAGCATAAAGGTTATAAGGTAGCAGTTGGATCCGGATGGAACCAAGAGCAACGAATTCGTTACCAAAAGAATCCTTCTGAGTTAATTGGTAAAACAATTACCGTTCAGTACTTTGAAGAGACTAAGAATCAGCAAGGAGGTATCTCTTTACGATTTCCAACCGTTAAGCATGTCTTTGAAAATGGGAGAAATTGTTAGTAAATTCTTTGTTTATTTGAAAAATTTTACTTATATTTAAAATATGAATGAAAACGTAAGACTAGGTTATGCCTGTGTTAACATGACGTTAACCGAGAGGCCAAAAAAGTTAGGTGGTAGAGTTACAACATCTCGTACGGCTAGAAAAGCTAGCTGGTATCCAACGCGTGACTTGTCATTGTTAGGTGAGCGTGCATTACTAAACGCTACTGACTTGTTACATTATCTGAAATGGAACGAAGACCATAACATCAAATTATTTCGTGTAGGTTCTGAATTAGTGCCATGGCATGATCAATTTGAATTACATGAACTTCCTCAGTATGATGAGTTAGCAGCCAAGTTATTAGAATGTGGTAACTATGCTCGAGAGCATGGCCATCGACTAACTACTCATCCAGGTCCATTTCATGTGTTAGGCTCGCCTCATGCACATGTTGTTGATAAGACTATTATCGGTCTTGAGCGACATTCTGAGTTATGGGATCTAATGGGCTATGCACCATCATATGAGAACAAGATCAATATTCATATTGGCGGTGCATATGGTGATCATGAAACTACTGCTCTTAGATGGATTAAGAACTATTACCGTTTATCAGAAGCATGTCGCGCGCGATTAGTTGTTGAGAATGACGATAAAGCTTCTATGTATAGTGTACGACAATTGTACGACTTGTTCCATAGAGATACTGGCATACCTATTACATTTGATTATCATCATCATACATTCCACCCTGCAGGTCTTAGCGAATATGAAGCATTACAGATGGCAGCTAGCACCTGGCCATCAGATGTTAGGCAATGTACTCACTATAGCGAATGTCGCAGACATGAATTTCAACGTATGTTCGAAGCTAAGATGGCTAAGCAGAATATTCCGTTAAACGAAGTTAGTGAATGGCCAACGTTTGCTGCAATGAAACATGATATAGATAAGATACGTATACAAGCTCATTCTAATTATATCAAAGATGAAATTCGTACATATGATATGGATTTAGACATTGTTGTAGAAGCAAAGGCAAAAGAATTGGCGGTTTTAGGTTACCGCGATATTTATCAATATAATAAAAAGGTTTTACTATGAAAGATAGAGAAAATGTATTAAGACAGTTAGATGAAGCTGATAATATGGTCATGATTTTACAACAATCTGTTGAACGTGGTGTAAAAATTGATCCATTAGAAGCTCAAAATCGTTTTAGAACACTCCGTCAAAAATTAAAGTTTGCAATTGACCGCGTAACTGCTAGTTAAATATGAAACGTAAATTACTTCCAATTGTTATAGCATTATCTGCTTTAGCAGTATCAGGCTCTGCGGCATTTTATTCAGTTTTTGGATTAAGTAAACTGTTTGCTGGTGCTAGTACGCAGGTAATTATAATGGCCAGTTCTTTAGAATTTGCAAAGTTAGTTGTTGCATCTTTATTATATCAGTACTGGGATAGTATTAATAAAATTTTACGAATATATCTTTCTATATCCGTTGGTATATTAATATTAATAACATCTGGTGGTATTTATGGATATCTTTCCGGAGCATATCAAGAGACTGCTAACGAATCAAATTATTTAGATAAACAGATTGCTATTATTGATCAAAAACGTACGCGATTTGAAGAACAACGAAATGATTTGAAACAATCTGTAATTACTTGGACAGAGGCTTTAAGTAATCCAATAAAGATACAATATGTAGATAAAGAAACGGGGCAGTTAGTTGAAACAACATCATCACGTCAACGTAAATTATTACAATCACAACTACAGGAAGCAAAAATTAATTTAAATGCAGTAACTGATTCTATTGCAAAATTAGATATAGATATATTAGAACAACAGATAGGAAATGATACTACGCGTGAATTAGGACCTTTAATATATTTATCTAATTTATTAAATATAGAAATGGATAAAATTATTAATTGGTTTTTACTATTAATTATTTTTGTATTTGATCCATTAGCTATATCAATGGTAATTGCGGCTAATTTTGCATTTAACCAACTTAAGCCTAAAGATAAAAAGGAAGATTATTTTAAAGCTCGTAACAGAGAATTAGAACGACGAGTAGAATGTAGTTTACCAGAAGGGGCAGAATGGGGCGTATCATATTCATTAAAGGATAATGATCATTTTGATCCTAACGATGTTGATGTATTAAAACATTGGGAAGAAGAATTAGAGAAGGATGAAGAACGTATTGTTTCTGATAAAGAAAAGGAATTCCAAGCTCTTAAAACAAGAGTTTCTCAGAGTCAAGCCGAATTACGAGATAATGAACGTATGAAAATAATAGGCCAAAATGGAAACGATGGTTTACATTATGAAGAAGATATATACAATGAAAAAGAAAAACGCCGCGGCAGTGGTTATTGGTATTAATAAATAAATAAATTATGGCTAGAAAGAAAAAAGTTACACATCAATTTAGATCTCGCATGCGAGATAATCAACGAGAAATGATTTGCAGAAATAGTATTGCAGATGAATCTTATTTTGCATGGGAACATTTAAAATCTCTCAATCGATGTAAACAATGGGTTAAGGTTACTGAAAATACGACGGCAGTATTATGTTCTAAATGTACTGGTAAAACTGTACCACCACCTGAAATGAGAAAAGGTTATGTATCAAAAGGAAGACCTCGAGGTTGGCAATTCATGAAAGAGTTTATTGATAAAGATGGTAACGTATTTTATAAAGGTGTAGAGCAGAAAAAATTAAAAGGCACTAAAGTTGCTACTAAAATAGAGCCTAAATCTACAAAACGAAAATTATCTAAGGGAGAGAAGGCTACTCTTAAGCAGTCTATTTTAGAACAAATGGCATTGGTTAGAGGTGATGTAAAGAAGGCACGGTTTAAAAAGGATATTAAGTCGGGTCAATCACAATTGAAAAAATTAGAACGTCAATTGAAAAAGATTAGATAATCTTTTGATCTACGAAAAAAATTCTTTATATTTAATAAATTAATAAAAGGTAATAGATGAGTATATACGACGAAAAAGCTCCACAAGCAGTTGAACACGAAGAAAAGAAAGATAATGGCTCATTATATGAAGCCTTACATAATCAATTAGCAACTTTAGTTGATTATAATGATTCAATAATATTTTTAAATGATGATATAACAGATAGTACGTTAACAGATCTTATTATACGTATGCGTAGTTTATTACAAAATCGTGAAGATAAAAAGGCACCTGTTAATCTAATGATAAATTCTCCAGGAGGAGATGTACATGAAATGTTAGGTATCATTGATTATATAGAATCATTAGATGTTAAAGTAAATACAATTTGTAGAGGTAGAGCTTTTTCGGCCGCCGCAATTATATTAGCATGTGGTACCGGTTCTAGAATGATGAGTAAACGATCAACTGTAATGTTTCACCAATCATCAAGTTTCCTAGGTGGTAAGATGAGTGATATATCTGCATATCTAGATAATGTAAAGAATATAGAAAAAACTATATATGATATATTAGCAGAAAAAACTAATAAAGATCAGTCTTGGTGGAAAGATAATATGAAAACTGATTTATATTTAACTGCAGAACAATTAAAAGAATTTAATGTAATTGACGAAATAATATGAAATTAACAGCTGATCAGATAGCACAAAACTGGGATGAATTATTAACAATCATCAAAACAGAATTTACAGGAACTCGTAAAGATAAATTATTAGCCATGTATACTGATATGGAAGATAGAATGGCATTAGCTCCAGCGTCATCTTTTAATCATTATCATAACGCATTTCCAGGTGGATATGTAGAACATGTCCTGCGTGTAATTAAATGTGCCCAAGAAGTACATGCGTTATGGACTCGTATGGAAGGAGATATGTCAGGTTATACAAGAGAAGAATTAATGTTTACTGCATTAAATCATGATATTGGTAAAATGGGATTTCCGGGTGATGGTAATGAAATATATCAAATAAACGATTCAGAATGGCATAGAAAGAATCAAGGTAAGGAATATAAAATTAATCCTAATAATCCGTTTACGTTAGTAAATGATTTATCTATCTGGTTATTACAACATTATGGAATAGAAATATCATGGAATGAAATGTTAGGTATTAAATTAACAGATGGATTATATGATGATTCAAATAAGCCTTATTTTATATCTAGATCTGCAGATGCAAAATTAAAAACAAATTTAGGATATGTAATGCATCAAGCAGATTCAATGGCAGCTCGAATAGAATATGAGCGTTGGAATAATAATAAACCTATTACTACTAATGCTCCTAAAAGGAAAATAACAAGTCCGCAAACACAAATTAATGCTAATAAAATGTTTAACGATTTATTTGGAGATTAATATGATAACAATAATAGTATTATCTATAATATTAACTGCTTCTATTTTAATTAATTTTAATCAGATGCGTAAACAAGAAGCATTAGAAGAGTATATTGAAGAACTTGAAAATTCTAACACAGAATATTATCAATTTTTTACGACGTTAAAATCTCGTATGAATGAATCAAATTCTAAATTAAAGCAAATTGATAGATTAGGATCATTTCAAGCAGATGACGAAACTGGATTTATATTTACAGAACTTCGTGATATAATTGATGAATTAAATAAAGGATTTTAATGAAAGAACATAGTCCTGTAGATAAATTTTATATCTGGCTAGCGGAAGAATTGGCAGAGTTAGAAGTAAATGGTCCTAAAAAACGGCGTGGTAGAAAACCTACTAAAAATATGTATTTTACATATATGACAGACCAAGCAATTATTGCATATAATAAAGAAACAAACCAATTAAAACGTAATAAAGTATTTAAAGAACATATCAACTATCCTTTTAATAAATTAGTTGAAAATATTTATCATACATTTCGATTTTCTTATTTTGACGTACCTTATGAAGATGTTAAAGCAGAAGTAGTTGCATTTTTAACAGAAAAAATAGGAAAATATCAAGAAGGTAAAGGTAAAGCATTTTCTTATTTTTCAATTGTAGCAAAAAATTATCTTATTATACAAAATAATGCAAATTATGCTAAATTAAAATCTAGAACTGATACTACAGAAATTGATAATAACAGAAATATTCATGCCGAAGTATCATTATCAGATCATCAAGAATCATTACGTGATTTTACAAATTTATGGGTCAATTGGTACGATGAACATATGAATACTATATTTTATAATAAACGAGATATAATGGTAGCAGATACAATATTAGAATTATTTCGTATACGAGAGAATATAGAAAATTTTAATAAAAAAGCTTTATATATTTTAATACGAGAACGTACAGGACTTAAAACTCAAAACATTACTAAAGTTTTAAATGTAATGAAACGAGATTATGCAAAAATGTATTCAGTATATTCAAAGACCGGTCATATAGTTAATACAAATCCTTAATTCTTATATTTATATAAAAGGATTATCATGAGTGCAGAATTTGAATTATTTCAAGGGACAAACTTTTCTGATTTGATGCGTGATATATATCATAATTCAAAAAAGAAAGATCGGCAAATTCAAGGACTTATAAAAGAATTGCAGCCATTAATAAAAAATACTGGCGATGCAACTGTATTAGTTCCTATGATAAAAGATTATTTAGAAATATCTGTAAAAAATGACGATGCTTTAGTAAAATTAGCTGCAGTAGTACAACGATTAGTTTCAGCTTCAATGAAAGAATCAGATGATGGTGAATTTGGATTATCAGATGAAGAACGTCGGCAATTATTAGAAGAAGCAGAAACAGAAGTTAAAAAATTGCAAGCAAATAGTAAGGAAACTAATGCCAAGCAACATCAGTCTACAGATAGGCCAAGTAGTACAGACCTCGAACCCGACTCAATTTAAACAGTTTACAGATGAACGTAATATAGAATTAGCACCGGGTACAATACGTGTACAATTGCATACACAACGTACATCATTTTCAAGTATCGTAACGGCTATTCCTGCTAATGCAAATTTTATCAATGTACCATTATACGGTGAACAGGTTATTATTTTTAGTGCTATATCAGGACTTACTGAAGATTCAAAAACAGAACAATATTATTATATGCCGGCTGTAAGTATGCACGGTCAAGTGAATAATAATATAATGCCGTTTATACAAAATACTCGAGTTGATAGTAAAAATTATACATCTGAAGGTATATCTTCTACTAAAAAGGTAAAGCCACCAGAACAATTATCTTTTGAATCACGTAACATCGTTACAATACAACCTTATCAAGGAGATACAATTTTACAAGATCGATTTGGATCTGTGTTAAGATTTTCGAGCACTCATCGTAATTTATCTGCATATTCTGAAAAACCTATATGGCAAGGATCGGCCGCGGGAGATCCTTTTGTTGCATTGACATGTGGATTAGATGGAGCACGAAAATCTGGGTATTTTACGATTGAAAATCCAGACAAAGATTCTAGTTTAATTTATTTGTCATCTACACAGAAAATAAATAATTTAAAATTAGCACAACGCAAAATAGGCCAACGAACTAAAACATTGACATCATATACAAATCCACAAGTAGTTATATCATCTAATCGATTAATATTTAATGCACGAGAAGATGAGCTAGTGTTAGTATCTAAAAAAGATATTAAATTAGCTACTCCAAACTGGTCTATAGATGTTGATAATTTGGTAACTCAATTAGAGGCATTAGTAACTGCTATAACTAAAATGACCCATGCAACCGGGACTGGGCCGTCAGGTCCGCCTATTAATTTAGCAGAATTTACAAAAATATTAACAGAAATAAAGCGTATGAAACAATAAGGAACATTATGCCATTAAATAAACCATTATTAGTAACTGAAATTGTAAGTGTTTTAAAAAAAGCAGAACAAAATACTTCAAATAAAAATAAAGCACAGCTAGATCTGGCTAAAGGATTAGCAAATGCAATTGAAAAATATGTACGGTCTGGTACAGTTACAACTAGTGTTATAACAGCTGGATCTGCTGTTGCACAGACAGGTACAGGTACAGGTGTAATTACTTAACCAATTATTAACGTAGTACATATTTATTAAAAAGGATATTACTATGAGCTCAAAATCATTTGTAAAGTTATTACGAAAAATTATTAGAGAAGAAGTTCAAGGGGCAGTACGTGAAGTATTAACCGAACAAAAATCTAATCACAGTCAATTAATTGAACATGGTATGAATTTATCTCACGTCACAGAAAATCCAATACCTAATCGTGCAATTACAAAAAAACAATTTACAAAAAATTCAATGTTAAATGATTTATTAAATGAAACAGCTAGAACGCCTGTATCTGCAGACATGTCAGATTGGAGTACAATGAATTTTAAATCAGAAATGGCTGAAGCATTTGGCATGGAGACGACTCCATCTATTGCGCCTACTACTGGAATAAATGGTGAATCAGTAAATATGCAAAAACAAGGTGTAGCAGCAACCGTCAATGCAATGACAAAAGATTATTCTGCATTAATGAAAGCTATAGATAAAAAGAAAGGTAAATAATAAATGGCTAGAGCTGTTTATAAATATCAACCAGTAAATGAAACACCAGATATTGCTATCGGTGTACCATTACCATTCAATATGAGTAGTAAGGCACGTAAACAAACTGCACATTATGCATCCGGTAGTACGGGAGGTAATTCTGTATTTGGATCTACATATACTACTCAAGATCAGGTAGTATCAAATTTTAAAACTTTATTGCTAACTCAAAAAGGTGAACGTTTAATGCAACCAAATTTTGGTACTGATATTTATAAAATACTTTTTGAAAATAATACTCATGATATTAGATCATCACTTAAAAAAACGTTAACAAAAGATATAAATTTTTGGATACCATATATAACAATAAGTAATATAGAAACAATTACAAGTGCAGATATGCATCAATTAACAATTGTAATTCACTTTCAAGTTACCAATATTGGTTCAAATTTAGTTATAAATGTTTTAGCATCTGAAAATAGTTTACAAGTATCTGATGTGATTTTAGATACATCGTTACAACAAATTAATACAACTACATTTGCAGGAGGATATTAATCGTGTCAAATTTAATTAAAAAAGACGTAAAATATTTAAGTAAAGATTTTGCTCAATTTAGACAAAATTTAATAAATTTTGCAAAAAATTATTTTCCGGATACATATCAAGATTTTAATGAATCATCGCCTGGAATGATGTTTATTGAAATGGCTTCTTATGTCGGAGATGTATTATCATATTATACAGATACATCATTTCGTGAATCATTACTATCATCTGCTCAAGAAAAATCTAATATTTTAGCGTTATCACAGTTATTTGGATATAAACCAAAATTAAATTCTCCATCAAAAACAACGTTAGACGTCTTTCAATTAGTAATTGCATCTGGATCAGGGGCGGGTGCTAGGCCTGATATGAATTATGCGTTATCAATTGATTCTAATTTAGAATTAGAAAGCGAAGAAGGAATTAAATTTAGATCAATTACACCGATCGATTTTAACGACGATCCAGATATTTCAGTATATGAAATTGATTCTGGTAATAATGTTGCTCGTTATTTGTTAAAAAAACAAGTAGAAATTGAATCTGGTATTATAAAAACATTATCATTTTCATTTGAAGATCCTAAACCATATGATAAAATAGTATTACCTGAATCAGATATTATTAATATTATTGATGTAACTGATTCTGCGGGTAACAAATGGTCTGAAGTAGATTATTTGGCACAAGATACTATTTTTGAAGATATAGCTAATATTCCATTTAACGATCCAGAGTTATCTATACATAGATCTTCAGTTCCTTATATTTTAAAATTACGTAAAACGCCTAGGCGATTTGTAACAAGATTGCGAGATGATAATCGATTAGAATTACAATTTGGATCAGGATTATCCGTTGATCATGATGAAGAAATTATTCCAAATCCAAAAAATGTCGGATCTGGGTTAGAATATTTAAAACGTACTACTACAGATTCTATAGATCCTAGTAATTTTTTATATACTAGTACATATGGTATTGCACCAGCTAATACATCGATAACAGTACGATATTCGGTGGGAGGTAGTTTATCTGACAATGTAGGTGTTAATTCAATAACAAAAATAAATAATGTCACATATTTAAATGAAGTGGCCAATGTTAGTTTAATCGATTCAAAAGCATCATTAGCAGTTACTAATCCAGAGCCAGCATTAGGTGGAAAATCAAAACAAAATTTAGATAATATTAAACAAAATGCGATGGCTGCATTTGCAGCTCAAAATAGGGCAATAACGCGTGAAGATTATATTGCAAGAATATATTCTATGCCATCCAGATTTGGATCAGTATCAAAAGCTTATATAGTTGGTGACACTCAGATTAATACATCAGATACTACTTATCCATCTGATACAGTATCAAATCCATATGCATTAAATTTATATTTGTTAGCGCAAAATTCTTCCGGACAATTTACGGATTGTAACCAAGCATTAAAAGAGAATATAAGAACATATATATCACAATATCGTATGTTAACGGATGCATTAAATATAAAATCTGCGTTCATAATAAATATTGCAGCTAATTTTGAAATTATAACACGTCCAAATTATAATAGTAATGAAGTATTATTATCATGTATCGCAAAATTAAAAACAGTATTATCAAATGATCGTATGCAGATTAATGCACCTATTAATATAGCAAATTTAATATCATCATTAGATCAAGTTGAAGGTGTACAAACTGTTGCAAATTTTGAATTTTATAATAAATCTGGTGGATCATATTCGAGTAATAAATATGATGTAGAAAATGCAATAAAAAATGGCATATTATACCCTTCATTAGACCCTTGTATATTTGAAATAAAATATCCAGATAATGATATTCGTGGTAGAGTAATTAAACCTTAAGGATATAAATGTATAGAATATTTTACGCAGAACGTGATACTACTTTATATGAACGATTTCCAAATCGTAATACTGGTATAGATCAAATTTTAGAACTTACAAAGCATCAATCTGGATCTGGAAGGACAGATGGTAGATATCGTAATAAAACGTATAATACTCGAATATTAATTGATTTTGGATCAGAAATCGATACCCTTTCATCAGATATTAATTCTGGAAAAATACCTGCTATAGGAAATTCCGTAAATTCTGCCTCAGTTTATTTATCTTTAAGATCATCAGATGCATCTGATTTATTACAAAAATATAATTTACAAGCATTTCCGGTATCTGAATCATGGACTAATGGACAGGGATATGTAAATGACAATCCTGAAACAACAATTGGTGCTTCGTGGTTATATCGTGATGCAAAAGAAGGAACTCAATGGAATGCATCAAATACCGAACCGTCTATTGGGGAGAATAATGGAGGAGGTGCATTTATAACTAGTAGTACATATGAAGCATCTCAATCATTTAATACTCAAGTACCAGATATTCGTATGAATGTTACTGATATAGTAGATAATTGGGTTAAAGGTAATATTACTAACTATGGATTCATTGTTAAACGTCCGTTAATAGATGAAAAATCGGCCGAATCATTAGGTTCTATAAAATTCTTCGGAAGAGAGTCGCATACAATATTTGTTCCTAGATTAGAAGTGGTTTGGAATAATACTACATTTACTGATACCGGGTCAATAGAGATTTCTGCGGATACATATGTACCATATTTTAAAAATATAAAATCAGAATATAGAACTTCAGAAATTTCAAAATTTCGAATAGGAGTTCGTCCAGAATTTCCTACAAAAACATATGTAACGTCGTCATTTTATCTAACAAATGAAAGATTGCCAACTACATCATATTATAGTATAATAGATTCTGTAACAAATGAAATAATTATTGCATATGATACTTTAGGTACTCAAATTGATTGTGATTCTGATGGTAGTTTTTTTAAATTAAGAATGGATTCATTTATGCCAGAACGGTATTATAAAATACAATTAAAAATAGAAAGAGATTCTGGAGATGATATACAAACATTTGATGATTTCTATTTTAAGGTCGTTAACTAATGCGTATAAATCGTTCAAAATATCGCGAATATAAATTAGAACAAACTCGTATAACTGGTAATGTAGATGATGAGTTTGATTTTTTCATTAGTACAGATAATGAACTAGTTGAAGAAGAAGAAGCTCCGGAAATTATTGAAACAGAATTTATTTCAGATATAGAATTATCTGGTGACTTTCATGATATATTAATTAACGATGAAATACAAATTGCATTTCAAGATGCAACTACAGATATAATTTTAATTCCTAATTATCAAACATTAGAAGTTATGTTAGTTGAACGTGGATTAACTTATGATGCAATACGAGTCCAAACAAATATAGATGTTTTTATATATGATGATTTAAATATTATGGATAATCGATCTGATGAATACACTAATATTATTCGATATGAAAGTGGTTATACTCCAACCGCTCCATTCGTACGTGATCCTGGTGATTATATAGACGGTGATGATTATGACGAACAAGTTTATCAGAAACAGATATGGCAAGAAAAAATTCGTGAACAATTTGAAGGTGGTATGGTAGTTCGAACAAGAACTTATGCAAATGCTATACGATCATTAAGTATGATGATTTATGGAGAATGGCGCCCAGTATCATATGAAGCATCGTTTGGAGTATATCCAGAAATAAAAACATTAGAATATTATAATTACATAAATGGCTTGGAATTAGAATATAATACCACTGCTGAACCATACGATGATGATTCAGTTTTAAATGTAATGATCGATGAAGGCGTTATATATAATTTACGAGATACACGTGATAGTGATTCGCCAATTTTTACTGATTTTCCAAGATATACCTGGCAGGGAAGAGAAAATGGCCAGGCTAATAGTGATTATGTACAACAAAGCCGATATCAACGATATATTAACGAAACAAATAACAATGTATTTGATTTAGAATACATGCAACCATATGAACCAGTTGGTTCTATATTATATTATAATGAGTATGCGCCATGGCAAGAAATATCGTAACTAATATAGAAAAAAGATTAATTAAGGATGGCACTATAGAAGTGCACTACTTTACGCCAGGAGAAAATTCTAGATATATTGTCGGAGGTGTAATATCTCGAGGATATGAATTTGATACTGATAAAATTCTTGTTGATCATCCGGAGATTTTAGAATCATATAATATTCGTCGTGGAGAATTTGACGTTGTAATAAATATAAACGATCCAGTGTTAGGATCTGCAGATTTTCCAATGATATATCTTAAAGAGATTTCACCGGATAGGCGTGAGTTAAGATTTGAACACGTTGAAGTAGATAATCCAGAAGATCATGATGGAATGCTGGAGGAGTTTGTTAATACTGCAATACAAGAACCAGTGTTAAATTTTGGACAAAACCAACTTTTTAAAATTATTAATCAATCAATCTTTGAAGATGATTTAATAATACGTTTATTAGATCCACTACCAGATGATATTGAAGAAGAATTGACTGCATGGATAGTGGATGAATTATCAGATTCATTTAATGATAACGTTTTATTACAATCTACAACTAATTTTATTGATTATGATAATACAATAGAATTACAAGGTCCAAATTTTGATGTTGAAACCACATACGGAACCGTGACAGAAACAGATTTTGAGTCATGGAATACATTATTAGATGCAAATATATCAACATCACAAACTATAATTGATTCAATGTTTTCGGGTTCTTTATCTGGACAAAAAATTAATATTGATTATTCTGGGTTTGATAATTTTATTCAATTTTCGTCTGCTGCAGAACGTATAGCAAATTTTAAATACAAGTTAGAATTAATTGAATTTTATAATTCTAGAATTGATACGTTAAATAACGTATCTGGTTCTGATTCTACTACTCTCAAAGGAAATGTATCGATAAATATTAAAAAGAAAGATAATATTATTGGATCATTTGATGGATTTGAACGTTGGTTATATACTGAAAATACCTCAAGTTTGTTTACAAATCAATCTGTTTATACTATAAATGATTATGAAATAGAAGGTGGTAGAATTGGATCTCAACCATACCGAATACAACCATGGCCAAAATATATAGCTAATGGTAAATTTATATTACATGACAGTACATCAGATATTGCTTCAACATGGTATAATAATGTTTACGCAACCGCATCATTATATGATGTAGAAAATGAATCATCGTTAGTAAAAACAATACCAGAACATATACGATTAGATTCAAATAATTCACAATATGAGTTATTTGTTAATATGATAGGCCATCATTATGATATTATATATTCGTATATTGATAATTTACCAAAAATATATCATCCTCAAGAACATCCAAAATTAGCTCAAAGTAAAGATATATTATATGAGATTGCAAAATCATTAGGTTGGACATTAACCAATGGCAATCAAGCATCAGCATTATGGCAATATAAATTAGGTGTTAATTCCGGATCTGGTGCATATCAATCAACTGGTTCATTATTTTCAAAATCTGATGAACAACTTACTTCTGAAGTATGGTCACGTATAGTTAACAACTTACCATATCTACTTAAAACTAAAGGTACATCGAGATCTATAAAAGCGTTAATGAATACATATGGAATACCGCAGACTTTACTTTCTATACGAGAATATGGTGGCCCAAAAGTATCTGGTAATGCGCCATCTTTAATAGAAGATCGGTTTGTATATGCATTACAGTTTAACTCGAGTGCACATCTTAAGATACCAAATAATTGGGTGTCTAGCAGTATAAATTCGTGGGGGATTCATCGAGGTGAAATTCCAATATTAACTCACGAAGTACGATTCAAACCAGATGTTAAACAGGATATGGCATTAATGATGAGCCGCGATAATGATAATTCTATATCATGGGCTATATCATTACAACATACAGCGTCGTACTCTGGAAGTGATAAATATGGTAGACTACATTTTGCGATTGGAAATAATGCGGGTAATGCATCTGCTTCTATGACAGAATACGTTCCAATATTTGATGGAAATTATTGGAACTTATCAGTTGGTGTAAATACTATTAATACGTCATCTAATTCAGATACTACATATACGTTAAGATGTCAACAAGCATCAGATTATATAACAGGTAAAATTATACATAAAACTAGTTTACAATTAACTCCTAGTACTGGTAGTTATCATAATTCATGGGCATCTCCTGATGATGGTATACATTCTCATGTGTTACGATTAGGTGGTACTATAGTTGGTATTGATTCAAAACGTGTAATGGCAACATTATCTGCATCGTTTGCTGCACCTATTAATAGTGCAAGCGTTAAAAACGGAGCACCAATAACAAATTTACAAGGTATATCATCTACCGCTGGATTTACTGGATCATTTTCTGGATCAATGCAAGAATACCGGGGCTGGATTGAAGAAATTGATCAATCAACATTTGATATACATACTTTAAACCCGACATCATATGTTTCTAGCTTATCACCAACATCATCATATGATACGTTAATACGACATTATCCTTTAGGAACTGATTTAAATACATTTGATTGTTCTGGGACTCCTAGTAATTTTATATTTACATCAAGTCATCCAAATCAAACAATTAAAGATTTTTCTCCTAGTTTTAATGATAAAAATAATACATATGCATCTGCTTCTAATTTTTCAACTCCAGTAAATTCATCGCGTGGTAATTTTGTACCATTAAATGAAACGTATTTTATTCAAGGAGTTTCATTAGGTGGTAATTTACCATATTCGCAAAAAATAAGATTAGAATCAAATGAATTAGTAGGCCGATTATCACCAGATTCATCTGCAGAACGGTCTAGATTTGATAGAGCGCCAATTGATACAAATCGTTTAGGATTATTTTATTCAATGGCAGACCAAATTAATAAAGATATTTTTAATCATGCTGGAGATGTTGAATTAGATGATTTTGTTGGCGATCCAAATGATCAATTTGAAACTACATATAATCAATTAGAATTATTTGCAAGAAATTATTGGAAAAAATATTCAGATCGTAATGATATTAATGCATTTATACGAATATTTAGTCAATTCGATTTTGCCTTATTTAATCAAATAAAACTAGTTTTGCCAGAACGAGTTGATGAAGCAATGGGATTATTAGTTGAGCCAAATGCATTAGAACGTGCTAAAGCGCAGGTCATTAAACCGGTGACATTTACTAATCCACAATACGATGTTACACTTAAAGCTTTACAACCAACAGCAAGTGCAGAATATATTAATTATGAAGCATCTATATCATTAAATGAAAATATCATTTCTGCCAATTCTTTATATCATTCTGCATCAAGTGGATATATTGATAAAAATTATTTATTACGTGTACAAATTGCCGAGACCGGAAGTTTTACCGGCTCTGTTAATGAAGGATTTGTATTAAATTCAAGAGCTAGTACAATATTTAGCGTTGAAACATTTTTTTATAATTCGTTTGAAAGTAGATCAAAAGGCCAATATGTTAGCCGGTCAAATGTTCCTGGAACATATCGTGATGACGTTCTTATTAGTATAGATAATCAACGATTTAATGGATGTCAATTGACAGCTCCTGAAATTAATCAAGCTTCTATATATCCTCAATTAAATTATGAACCAATAATAGAAGTATTTTCTGTTAACCCAAATCAATTGATTTATAACGGTGAACCTAGTATTAAAAATGAACAAGGTACATTACGTGTACAGTAAATTTATCGATAAGCATATTTATTAAAAAGTAGGATAAGATATGGGATATTTAAATAATAGTTCAATAACGATCGATGCAATTCTCACTCGAAAAGGAAGAGAATTATTAGCACGTGGTAGAGATGAATTTAAAATTACGCAATTTGCGTTAGCAGATGATGAAATAGATTATGATTTATATAATCCAGAACATCCAAATGGTACTGCATTTTATGGCGCAGCTATAGAAAATATGCCTATACTAGAAGCATTACCAGATGAAACTCAAATGATGAAATATAAATTAGTAACCTTACCAAAAGGTACTGCTCGAATTCCTGTTGTAGCAGTTGCACAAAATGCAATAACGTTACAAGCGAACCAGACTACCATAATACGTCCGGATACTGTTAATTTTGCCGGTGGTAATAGACAATTTGGATATACAGTGATATTATCTGATTCAGATGTAGCTAGTGTACG
>VMHT01055890.1_pt1 | contig 17078 bp, 21 predicted proteins | sample 4693611 | NCBI WGS metagenome assembly VMHT01 (sample SAMN12280063, study PRJNA550983) | marine metagenome | isolation source: seawater sampled from same location over 5 years 0.02-0.2 micron viral filtrate | place: USA: collected off the coast of southern California halfway between the port... ...
GCTCTAGATGATAAAAGTGGGGCCATCGCAATTTTGGAAGCTGTTGATTATTTGTTAACTCAAGACTTTGTCCCCAACAGAACAATTTATTTAAGTTTTGGCCATGATGAAGAAATTGGCGGTAGAAGGGGCGCTGGCAAGGTTGCTGAATTTCTTATCAATGAAGGGGTTGAACTTGAATGGACTTTAGACGAAGGTTCTTTCTTGCTCAAAGACATAATTCCTGGAGTCGACAAACCCGTTGCGGTAATTAATGTTGCCGAAAAAGGTAGTTTAACCATCGAGGTTATTGGTAAAGCAGAAGGCGGTCACTCATCCATGCCATCCTCAAATTCATCTGTTGGATATTTGGCTGAAGCTTTACTGAAGCTTGAGGATAATCCCATTCCTGGAAAGCTGGAGGGTATTTCTCTAGGCCTTTTTGATGAAGTCAGCAAGCAAATGCCTTTTCAGTATAAAATTTTATTTGCGAACTTATGGTTATTTGAGCCAGTAATAAACAGTTTTCTTTCAAATAGCCCAACCATGAACGCTGTAATAAGAACCACTACAGCCCCAACAATGTTATCGGCCAGTAATCGAATTAATGTGCTTGCAAGCGAGGCGAAAGGAAAAGTAAATTTTAGACTTCATCCCAGAGACAACCCAGAAACCATCATGAATTTCGTTAATGATTTGATTGGCAACGAAAATATTGAAGTGAAAAAACTTAGCTCAGGAACTTTGGCAAGCTCTGTATCTGATTGGGATACTGACGGATACAGGGCGATCAGCAATTCAGTGAGAGAAGTTTATGGCAATATTATTGTAGCTCCAGGCTTAATGGTAGGCGGTTCTGACTCAAAACATTATGGCAAAGCAGCTAAAAATTCTTACCGATTTAACCCCTTTCCGTTATCTGCAAGCGAACTAAGTGGTCTACACGGAATTGATGAACGCATCAAGAAAGAAGATTTTCTTGATGGCATCAGATCTTACATAAGAATTATTCAATCTGGATCTATTTAAAGATACAATTCCCAGAACAAATTAATTACAACAAAAAGATATAACTATGATTGATTCAACTCGTTCAATAAAGGCTTGCGCAGCCTACTATGGGGAAAATGCAGATGAGATGGAAGCTTATTTGCTAGATGGAGAAAAAAGAGCTTTGGAGTTAGGCAATAGAGGCCCGATCAAATTTGATGAAAAAGGTGAACTTTCCAAAGAAATTCGAGAAGCTTATTCGAAAAATGGTTTTTACATATTTGAAAATGTAATTGACGCCAAAGAACTCGAGGACATCAAAGAGGATCTCGAGCAATTAAGAGAAAATTTTCCTGCTGGACCAGAGACAACTCTAGATGCAAACGGCAAGTCCGCATTCAATGCAGATTCCAAGGCAATAACCCTAGTATGGTCAAAACCTCTAGGCGATCCCTTAGGAGGAACCGAACTAGCGAATGGTCGACACCAGATAAAACTCTTTGAGCCTGAAGCTGCAGATGATGCTCCTCAAGCAGTACCGGTTATTTTATTAGGCACCTTGCAATTTTCAGATGCCTGCCTTCGAACTTATGCTCACCCAAAACTTTTAAAGGTTGCAGCGTCCATAAACGGAGAAGATTTTGCTCCATTCAACGAAGCTTTATTCATAAAAGAACCTGGAGTGGGGGCAGCAGTTTCTTGGCATCAGGATGGAGTAACTCATTGGGATAGCAAAGACTTTGATGAAGATATCCATGGCTTTAATTTCATGGCTCAGGTTTATGGCAGTACCGCAGTAAATGGAGTATGGGTTCTGCCAGGTACTCATAAAGATGGAAAAATTGATATTAAAAAGCTGGTTGCTAAATCAGGAAGTGAAAGATTGAAAGGCGCTGTTCCCATGATCTGCAATCCAGGCGATGTCGTCATGTGCAACAGACAACTCTTGCATGGTTCGTTTCCAAACTGCGGTTTTGAAAAAAGAGTAACAGTAAACTTTGGATTTCATAAAAGGTCATCTGTTTTAGGCACCAAAGGAGGTGGTATTCATAGTGAATCACAGGTTTTCGATGAAGAAACCATAAATAGAAGATCCAAATCCATTGGCTACGCTATTGAAGCCAGAAAAGCCAAATACAAAGATGAAGAGCCTTATGTTTACAAGCCATTTAAAGCATCCAAAATTTCTTATGTGTGGAATGAAAATGCCCGCAAAGATTTAATAGACTACAATTTAGAGGACCTGAGTATATAACTTATTTTCATCATTACTAATTTAGATGTCTACAATCACGAAAAATCAAGACGCCCATCTAGAGCTTCCCAAGATTGATTGGCTGGATAAAAAAGCAAAAACATGAAAATTTTACAAATCACCCTAATCTTACTTTTATCGACGAATGCTTTTTCAGAAAAAGTTTATTTTATAAACCTTAAAAATGGAGATATTTTGAAATCTCCTTTTTTGGTGCAGTTTGGCCTGTCTGGCAAAGGAATTGCACCAGCCGGTGTGGAAGTAGCTAATACTGGCCATCATCATTTGTTGATTAATATTGATGAACTAGATTTCAAAATGCCCATTCCTTCCTCAAAACAACATTTACATTTTGGTATGGGGCAAACTGAAACCACTCTTGATCTTCCGGTAGGGAAACACAAACTTCAGCTAGTTTTAGGAGACAAATACCACATTCCTCATAACCCTCCTTTGGCATCCGAAGTAATCGAAGTAACTGTTGTTGAGTAATCCAAAATGGAAGTAACAATCACCTTCACAGTATTTCTATCGCTTTTTATGATAATTCTTGCGGTAAGGGTTCTGGATTTAAGAGGCAGTCCGGTTACCAAGTCATTTCATAGGCCTGATAGAAAAATCGATCCACAAGATTTAGAAAGAGCCATTCGAGGGCATGGTAATTTGATCGAATACGCTCCTTTATTTTTGATTTTAATGATGGGGCTTGAATTAAGCGATGCATCAAAAACATTACTTTATGTATGTGGGATCATTTTTACTTTGGGTAGGCTTATGCATGGGATAGCATTTTCATTTATGAAGAAAAATGGATACTTAAGAATTGGTGGAATGTCATTTACTTTTATTGGCTTTATCGGTCTACTTATTCCAGCTCTAGGAATAATTATTTTTTAGCAAAAAAATGAACTTACTTGCAGGGTCTACAGGATTTCTTGGAAACAATATTCTCAAAGAACTAGGCTTTAATAAAAGCCCAACTTTAGCTTTGGGTAGAAGGGAAATACCCAACCTCCCAGATAAGTCACAAGAATTATTAATTAATTTTGAAAATCTCGACCAACTGAGTTTATCGAATATAAATCATGTTTATCTTTCTTTAGGATATCCTTTGATTTACCACAATGTTATGGGACTGATGAGTGCAAGTCTCAAAAAAGACTTTTTCTTGGTTGATTTCACTTATCAGCTAGAAATAGCCAAAATCGCTAAAAAAGCAGGTGCCAAAAATATTTCTCTTATTTCGGCAGTAGCAGCCGATTCCAATTCTTGGAATTATTATCTTAAAACCAAGGGCATGCTTGAAGAAGAAATCATCAAGCTTGGTTTCGAAAGCACTAATATTTTTCAACCAGGTCATCTCACAGGAAATAAGTTCAGGCTGGACATAGTTTTGGCTGACGCAATATCTATAATCTTTGATCCTTTTTTATTTGGGCCTTTAAAAAAATTTAGAAGCATTCCTGCAAAAAAGCTCTCTATAGCAGTCATTAAAAATTCACTGCAAACAAAAGCAGGTGTCAATTACTTTGATTACAAAGACTTCATATAAAAAGTTCTGAATTAATTTATTGCACATATTTTTTCCTATTGATAATCTCTTTTAAGGAGAGAAACTATGGAAAATACTTTTGATTATGTAATTGTTGGAGCCGGAAGCTCTGGATGCGTGATGGCCAATAGGCTTTCAGAAAATGGGAAGAATTCAGTATTAATCTTAGAAGCAGGCGGGAAAGATAATAATTTCTTTATTCACATGCCATCAGGCTATTCGCAAATTGTGCCAACGAAAAGCAATATGAATTATGGGTTTGAAACTGAACCTGAATCAACTACAAACAATAGAAAATTATATTGGCCTAGAGGTAGGGGCTGGGGAGGCTCATCTTCGATAAATGCAATGATTTATATAAGAGGCCATGCCCATGATTATGACTTGTGGAGACAAATGGGAAACAGTGGCTGGTCCTATGATGACGTGCTTCCATATTTTAAAAAGGCCGAGTCTTTCAATGGCGAGGGAGATAAAGACTTCCATGGATACGACGGACCTTTACACGTTAAGAAATCGGAGAGAAAGGACGATGAATTGCTTGATGTTTTTGTAGAGGCAGGAGGACAAGCTGGCTTTCCTTTAACCAATGATTTCAATGGCGAAAAGCAAGAAGGCTTTTCAAGGTATGAACATACAATGTATGACACCAAATGGGGACCCAGAAGATGGAGCTCTGCTAGAGCATACTTACATCCAGCGCTAAAAAGAAAAAACTTAAGCACAGAGACTAATGTGCAAGTGAATAAAGTACTCTTTGAGGGAAAAAAAGCTACTGGAGTTGAATATTCTCACAAAGGCAAAACATTGAGCGTCAAGGCAAACAAAGAAGTCATTCTTTCTGCCGGGGCGATTAATTCGCCACAAATTTTAATGAACAGTGGTATTGGCGATTCTGCAGAACTAGCGAAACATGGCATATCCATGGTCCATGAATTAAAAGGCGTTGGCAAAAACTTACAAGATCATTACGCCGTTATAAATTCCTTTAACTGCACTAAGCCGGTTACTTTGCATAGGTCGGCAAGTTTTTTAAGAACGCAATTGTCAGGCTTACAATATTTGCTTTTAGGCACAGGGGATGCAGCAAATCCTCCCTCTAGTGGAGGAGCGTTTATAAAGTCGAGTCCTGAAAAGGATATTCCTGATACTCAAATCCATTATGCCTCTTACCAAACATCTGATCTGCATGGTAGAGATGGGATCGATTTAAATCATGGATTTAGTGCAGTAATTTGTATCCTCAGACCGCAAAGCAGAGGACATATAGCGCTTAAGAGTGCTGATCCAAGTGAAGCACCGCTAATGTATCCCAATTATCTTTCCGAAGAGCAAGATGTTATTGATACAAGAAATGCTTTCAGAGAATCCAGAAGGGTATTTCTTCAGTCTGCTTTTGATGAATATCGAGGAGAAGAATCTAAGCCTGGTCCAGAGGTGAATATCGATAATGATGACGAAGTTGATCAATGGATTCGCGATACCGGAGAGACTTTGTATCATCCAGTTGGCACTTGCAAGATGGGCGATGATGATATGGCTGTTGTCGATGACCATTTAAAAGTAAAAGGTGTTGAGAATCTTAGAGTTATAGACGCATCGATTATGCCTACGCTAATTGGAGGCAATACCAATGCACCGTCGATTATGATTGCTGAAAAAGCTGCTGATTTAATCAACCAAGCTTCGGCTTCTTAAAAACATGAGAAGAATTATCACCGGCCACAACGAAGAGGGAAAATCAGTAATTTCTATAGATGGTCCCCCAGCAAGATCAATTGGCGAAGAAGCAGGAGGTTTATTTGAGATTTGGAATACCGATGGATCTGGTTTTGATACACAATCAAAAACCGATCGTGCAGATATTGATATTCTTCTTTCCCCAGTTACAGGTGGAACTAAGTTTAGATATTTCCAAATAAATCCTATTCCAGAGGGAGTTTCGCAAGAAGCAATTGAAGCAGCAACAGCTGAAGCTTTTGAAAAAATTGGCGCTGCTCATCACAGAGTAGACACCTCCAGAAATGCTGCCATGCATGAAACCGACACAATAGATTACATCATTCTTTTGAAGGGCGATGTAAGCCTGATTCTTGATGATGAAGAAGTTAAATTACAACCTCATGACGTTGTTGTTCAAAGAAGAACCAACCATGCTTGGGTAAATCATGGCACCGAGCCTGCTTTGTTGATTGCAGTGCTCATTGATAGCAGCTTGGTTTAATTAAGTGGATTTTTGGTATCTCATTGCGGGGGCCTCTTTGTCTTTATTTGGCGCTTTTTTTCACGGGATAGTTGGACACAAAAAATATATTCTAAATATAAATTTAAGCAACTTATCTGATGTTTCAAAATCATTAAGTTTAATTTCATGGCATGTTTTTACGATCTTTTTAATTTTTAGTTCTGTATCTTTGGCTTTCGTTGCCTTCTCTCCTAATGCTTATTTTATTGTCTACCCAATAATTGGTATAAATCTAGCTGGCACAGCTTTATTTCTTTTTTTAGGAGCTGGGAAACATAGAGTCTTGTTGAAACTGCCAGGAGCATATTTGATGGGAGGAACTGCTGTTTTTGCTTTTTTGGGAATATAAATAAATTGTAACGATGGTTTTTTTTATTTAGACTGCACCTTCGGAGAGAATTAATGAACTTGCAACTATTTACAGACAAACTGGCAATATCATTGTCGACAATTTGCGTATTGCATTGCCTGTTCATGCCTTCTTTTCTGATTTTGTCTTCGTGGTTCATTGCTTTTTCTATAAACAATGAATTTGTACACTACGCAATTTTATTTGCCGCTGTTCCAGTAAGTGCCTATGCGTTAGTTAAAGGCTTTCTAAATCACGATAAGTTGTCTTATTTTCTCTATGGCGTCTTTGGACTATCCGTTCTAGTTTTCGCGGTATTATCAGCAAGTATTTTTGGTGAGATTGGAGAAAGGTCTCTTACGGTTTTAGGCTCTTTATTTGTTATCTTTGCCCATTATAAAAATCATCAGATTTGTAAAGAATTAGATTGTGATTGTCACGAAGCTTGAATTAGACAAAATTTTTTCTTCTAAAAATTTCTTTATACTTTTTATATTATTTTTCAGTTTTTCCCTATCAGCAGATCCTTTACAGAAAGCAGTCAATAATGAATTTCGTGATGTAAAAAACACATCAAGAGATACTTATCGAAATCCTTATGAGACATTGTCTTTTTTTGAACTGGAACCATCTATGACTGTTGTAGAGCTCTCTCCTGGCGGAGGTTGGTACACTGAAATTTTAGCTAGTTATTTAGATAATTCAGGAACCTTGATTGCAGCGCATTTTGACAGAAACACATCAAATACTTATTTAAAAAAAAGCAGAATAAATTTCGAGAAAAAAATTAGTTCTGAAGCAATTTATAACAAAGTAAAAATAGTAGATTTAACTTCTAAACTTTCGGAGCCTGGATCAGTAGATGCAGTCCTTACCTTTAGAAACCTCCATAACTGGATTGGGCCGATGATGGATAAAGTTTTTTTAAATACTTTTGTAGCGCTTAAATCAGGAGGAATTTTTGGTATTGTTGAGCATAGAGCCCTGAAAGGTACTTCAATGAAAGATATGAAAAAAAGTGGCTATGTTACTGAAGACCATGCGATCGAAGTTGCAGAAAAACATGGTTTCAAGCTAGTTTCTAGATCTGAAATAAACGCTAATCCTAAAGATACAAAAAACCATCCAAAAGGAGTTTGGACTTTGCCGCCTTCTCTGAGACTTAAAGAAAAAAATCAGGATAAATATATCGCAATCGGAGAAAGCGACAGAATGACGCTTCTATTCAAAAAGCCATAAGACTATTCTTTTCACAGTTTTAAATTTGGCAAATCAAATAAAAATTATTATTATTTTCGAATGCTAAAGCAGGAACAAACAAGGCTTTTGAAAGGTTTATTAAATCACTTAGATGCAAAAACCAATGTTGATGCAGGAGGAATCATCAAAGCTCCAGCAGAAACCTATACTTCCAAAGAAAGGTTTGATCTTGAATGGGATTCGTTTTTTCAAGATTATCCGCAAATAATTGGCATGTCAGGAGATCTTGCAGAGCCCAATAGCTTTCTAACGATTGAAGATTTTGGCTCCCCAATTATTGCTACTAGAGATGCTGATGGTAAATTTAAAGCTTTCGCTAATGTATGTTCTCATCGAGGCGCTCAAATCGAAACTGAAAAAAAAGGCTTAAAGTCAAAGTTTTCTTGTCCTTTCCATGGCTGGACATTCGATAATAACGGATCTTTAGTTGGATACCCCAAGAGCGATCACTTTGGCAAGATTGATAAAGGTTGTTACGGGCTAACCGAATTACCTTGTTTAGAAAAGTATGGTTTCTTGTGGGTTCACCCTAAAGCAGACGGCAAAATAGATCTAAAAAATTTACTTGGCGATAAACTTGAAAAAGAATTTGCTGCCTGGGACTTTGATAAGTTAGTTCTTTCAAATGAGGAAGAATACAAAACTGATATGAATTGGAAATTAGCAATCGATACGTTTGGCGAAACTTATCATTTTTCTGTCTTGCATAAAGATTCTCTTTTTCAATCTTTTCATGGGAATTGTCAAATGTTTGACAGTTTCGAAAGGAATGGCAGGCTGATACTTTGCAAAAGAGATATAGACGAAATGAGAAAACTACCCGAAGAAGATTGGAATATAACCACTGGAACTTTACCGGTTTACTATTTATTTCCCAATATCATCTTCATGCCTACACCAGAAGGAGCTTTTCTTGTTAAGGAATATCCTTTGGAAAATTCGCCTCATAAAAGCATTTCAAAGATCTCATTTTATTTTTATCCTGAAGCCGTAGAAATGGCAGACAAGATGGGGATTTCTCCAGAAACTGGTCAAAATCCTCTTGAAGAACTATATAGTGCTTTTGGTAGCGTCATCAGAGACGAAGATTATGTCGTTGCCGCTTCATCTCACAAAGGACTTAAATCTGGCAATATTGATTTTCTAACTTTTGGAAGAAATGAACCGGCTTTGCATCATTATCATAATACCTATAGAGAAGCTTTAGGCTTACAAAAACTTCCAATTATCGAATCTTAAGATGATAGATTTGTATTATGCTCCAACCCCGAATGGCTGGAAAATATCCATTATGCTTGAAGAATGTGAAATGGATTATCAGGTCATACCAGTAAATCTTGGCAAAGGCGATCAATTTACCCCAGAATTTCTAAAAATTAGTCCAAACAATAGAATGCCTGTGATTGTAGATCACGCAAATATTATTAATGGAGAACCAATAAGCATTTTTGAGTCCGGAGCAATATTGATGTATCTGGGAGAAAAAGCTGGAAAATTTTTCCCCCAAAAATCTCCGGATAGAGAAAAGGTTTTAGAGTGGTTGTTTTGGCAAGTAGGTGGTTTAGGACCTATGGCCGGCCAAGTAAGTCATTTCGTTAACTACGCACCAAATTTTCCGGGAGATCATTCTTACTCAGAAGAAAGATATAAAAATGAATACGATAGATTGCTTGGCGTGATGGATAGAATTCTTAATGAGCGAGAATACCTAGCTGGTGATTATTCCATTGCCGACATGGCATCTTTTCCCTGGGCAACTGCCTATAAAAGATACGAAGTAAATTTGGATTTATTCTCGAACGTCCGTAGATGGTTTGATGCAATAAAATCCAGACCCGCCGTTCGGAAGGGAATTGACGTAGGAAAGGCTGCGAGGAATTTTGGGGAGGGCATCTCAAAAGAAAGTTTAAAAACTATGTTTAAACAAGATGCCAAAAGCATTGCAGAAATGGCAAAGAAAAAAGAAAAAGAATAGTTCTCAGATTTTCTTTTCTATAAGCTGAATTCTGTCGTTTCCGAAGTACATATCTTCTTTATCTAAAAAGAAAGTCGGAGAGCCAAAACCTTTTCGATCCATTAATTCTTGTGTGTTTTTTACAAGTCTTTCCTTGGTTTTGGGTAATGCGATAAATTCTAGAAAATCTTCAGCTTGGACTGACAGAGAAGTGACAATTTCATTCAAACAATCATCGCTTGAAATATCTTTGCCTTCATTCCAATAAGCCTTAAAAACTTTCTCTAGGTATTCTTCTATACCTTTGTTTTTGTCAATAAAGTAAAAAGCACCGCGCATAGACTTTACGCTATTGATAGGAAAGATTTTTGGCCAGTTAAATTCTATGTTTCTAAGTTTTGCCCAATCATCCATGTCTTTTTGAGAATATTCCAACTTTTCTTTAACTGGATTTTTTCTACTTTCATAGACGCTAGGGTTTGTTGAATTGAAAATTCCCCCAACCAATATGGGCTTCCAGATTATTTCAAATTCTTTGTTTTTTTGAACTTCTAAAATCCCCCTAAATGAAAGGTAGGTCCAAGGACTACTGCAGTCTAGGTAATACTCAATTTTTTTCATCGTCGATATAATTTTTACTTGTTAATACTTTATAATCTTACCTCTTAACAATTCAAGCTGCTCACTTAGAGGGGGAAAAATGGAAGAAGACCAAAAAAGACTTGCCGATGCATTGGAAGAGTTGAAAGATCACAATTTTATGAAAATTCATGAATCTGCATGGAAGTTCATGTATTACAACCTTTTACGAGGTTTGGCGATTGGTCTTGGTTCTGTTGTTGGCGCGACAGTGCTTGTAACTATCTTTATACAAATACTTGCTCAATTTGAGTTTATTCCTATCATTGGAAATTGGGCGCATGAAGTTATAGAAATCATTGAAAAACTAGACAAGTCTGGATGACAAAACCTCTGGTTTTGGGTTCTGGAACGGTTTTTCAAAAAAAGGTGTGGCGAGAACTCTTGAAAATTCCAAAAGGTGAAACTAGAACTTATAAGGAAATTGCCATTGCTATTGGTCACCCCTTGGCAGTCAGAGCAGTTGCAAATGCTTGCGGGAAAAACCCTCAGCCAATAATAATTCCTTGTCACAGGGCAATCAGATCAGATGGTAAATTAGGGGGATACAGTGCGCCAGGCGGCAAAGCTGCCAAGCGCAGATTATTAAAAGAAGAACTTAAAACCTAATCGGCTTCTTTAGCTTTATATTTTTTTAAAGCTTCTTCGTATTCTTCTTCTGAAAGTTTATGCCAACCGATACATTTGCTTGTTGGACTTCTTCCACAGCCACAATCCATATTTCATCTCCTAATTGAGTGTAACTTTTTTTAGTTGTCCAGGCTTTAAAATTTCAAAAAAGGTTTTAGGCAGTGCTTTTTTTGTCAAGGCTTCTTCAAGCAAAGCTGGTGGCTCCAAGGTTTCTTCATCAGTAAGTTGGAAAGTTCCCCAATGCATGGCGTAATTTTTCTTTGATCCTAAATCAAGAGCAACCTGCAAAGCCTCTTCCGGATTTACATGATTGGCTTTCATAAACCATTGTGGTGCATACGCTCCTATTGGTATTAAAGAGAGATCAGGTTTGCCAAGTTTTGTTTGAGTATCTTGGAAATCTTTAGAGTAACCTGAATCTCCAGCATGAAAGCTTTTAAAATTTGGAAAGGACATAAACCATCCCCCCCAAAGGCTCTTGTTTCTATCTGCCAAACCTCTTGCTGACCAATGTTGGGTTGGTGTGAAAGTAAATTTAGCCCCCTTGATTTCTATATTTTCCCACCACAAAAATTCTTTAGTATTTTTAATGCCTTTTCGATTCAAAAGTTTTTGATCTCCTTTTGGCACTAGAAACAAAGTTTTAGGATTCTTTGCTGAAAGTTTTTTTAATGAAGAAATATCCAAATGATCATAATGATTATGACTTACCGTAACGACATCTATTTCGGGCAAGTCCGCAATTCGCATGGCTGGAGGAATAATTCTTTTTGGGCCTGCTATCTTCACAGGAGAAGCCCGATCAGAAAAAACTGGATCAGTTAGCACAACTGTTCCTTCGATATTAATTAAAAATGTAGAGTGTCCGATCCAAATTAAGTAGTTTTCCTTGAGATTAGAAAAGTTTCTCCATTCATCTGATGATTCTATTTTTATTGGGGTTGGTCTTTTTCTATTTAAGCTCCACTTTAAAAAGTCTCCAAAACTTTTTAAATTTGGCATATTGTTGGTATTTTTAAATCTCTCGTCAGACATTAGAAGACTGGAAAATAAGATAAGGAATATTAATTTTTTTTGCATGAAAATCAGTTTGCATTTTGAAGCGCTATTGTAATCTTATTGAATTTAAAACATAGAGAAATTTATTCAAAACATTTTAGATATGTATAATTCCTCTCCGATGAGAATTTTAAGAAAATTATTGATGTTTTGTGGACTGCTTTTTGTTGCTGCTGGAGCGATCTTAAGCTTGGTAGGCGAACTAATCGGATTTGTTACTTTTTCTGGTTCACAAAATCTTTTGATTTCTTCTATGGGGGTAGTTATTTTTTGGCTGTCTCTTGAGCGAGTTCATCCTGAAGGTTATAAGTTCTTTTTGATATTCATTTTACTTTCTTCTTTATTTGGGTTTTTTTACTTTCCCCTGGGAATTCTAGGTTTCCTTTTAACGATTTTCGTTTTATGGTTTTTTAGAGATCCAGAAAGAATGGTGCCTTCACCTGAAGCAGGCATAATTTCTCCTGCAGATGGCGTTATCTGCAAAATAGAAAAAACCTTTCCGCCTAAAGAGGTAAAAAGTTCTGAGGAATTACTAAAAATTTCGGTCTTTATGAATGTTTTCAACGTCCATGTAAACAGAGCTCCAGTTGCAGGTAACATCAAAGACATAATCTATGTTCCTGGCAAATTTATAAACGCCAGTTTTGACAAAGCAAGCGAACACAATGAGCGTAACATTCTCGTGCTAGAAAATAATAAAAATGAAGAAATCATTGTTGTTCAAATAGCAGGGCTCATTGCAAGAAGAATTATTTCTTTTGTAAGCCTTTTTGATTCTCTGAAGATTGGCGAAAGATTTGGTTTGATAAGGTTTGGTTCCCGTGTTGATGTCTATCTTCCTTCCAATTACGATGCAAAAGTGGAACTGGGACAAAAGGTCATTGCTGGAGAGAGCATCATTGCGAGTTAATAATCATGTCTGAAAGAAGCATCAAGAATTTTATTCCAAACTTAATCACATTAACCGGACTTTGTTTTGGTCTCAGCTCTATAAGGTTTGCAGTTTTAGAAGATTTCAAAGCTGCAGTTGTGTGTATTCTTATTGCAGCAATTTGCGATGTCTTGGACGGATTATTTTCTAGACTCTTAAAAACTCAATCTGATTTGGGAGCAGAGCTTGACTCACTGGCTGATTTTTTGAGTTTTGGAGTGGCTCCTGGAATTTTAGTTTATTTTGGAATTCTCGAAGAATTGGCTATTTGGGGATATCTTGCTGTTACTGCCTTTATTGTTTTTGCTTGTTTAAGGCTTGCAATATTCAATTTGAATTTACCGCCAACAGAGGATGCCCAAAAACAAGGTTATTTTTTAGGAGTACCAACCCCATCTGGTGCAGGGCTGATTTTGCTACCCTTGATTCATTCTTTTCTCGGTTTCAATTGGGGGATAGAAAACCCTGAGGTGGTTGCAATATATACCAGTCTAGTTGGCTTGCTGATGGTCAGCAAAATTCCAACATTTTCATTTAAAGAATTAAACATCGCCGTAAATAGGAAGTTTTTCCTAAGGTTTTTTGTCGGTTTCGTAGTTTTAGTTTTACTTATGATAAATTTTTTATGGCAGTTTCTATCTGTGGTTGGAATCCTTTATATTATTGGCATACCCGGGGCATTTTTTATCTTTCGTAAAAATCGTCTAAAAAAATCTTCAGATAATCTAACCAATTAACTTAGTAGAAATTCGTTTTCCTTTGTTTTGAGATCTCTCTTTTCGTCTTGTTTTATCATTTACTTTTCCCACTAACTGGCCACATGCAGCCATAATGTCTTCTCCTCTAGTGGTTCTTACAGTTGTTATGTAACCTTGTTTTTGAAGGACTTTTTTGAAAGTTTCCACTCTCATATTTGAAGGTCTTTTGTATTCTGTTCCAGGAAATGGATTGAAGGGAATCAAATTAATCTTGCTTGGAATATCTCTTAATATTTCTGCTAATTCTTTTGCGTTATCTAAAGAGTCGTTTACTTTATTTATTAAAATGTATTCCATGGTAGTTTTTCTTTGATCGCCACATTTTTCAACGTAACGCGTTACAGCATCTAAGAGCTTTTTAATTGGATATTTTTTGTTTAGGGGCACCAAATCATTACGTAACTTGTCATTGGGAGCGTGTAGGGAAATGGTTAATGCTGCATCGGTAACTTCCGAAAGCTTATCTATCATTGGCACCAATCCAGAGGTGCTTAAAGTAACCTTTCTTTTGGAAAGTCCATATGCTTTATCGTGCATCATCAAGTTCATGGCTGCAGTTACTGGTTCGAAATTCAGCAAAGGCTCTCCCATGCCCATCATCACAACATTTGTTACATTCTTTGAACCGTGATCCCTGGGTGTTCCAAAAGAATTTTCTGCTACCCAAACTTGTCCTATGATTTCTGCTGTCGATAGGTTTCTCGAAAAACCCTGTTTTCCAGTAGCACAAAAACTACAGTCAACAGCGCAGCCCACTTGAGAGGAAACGCATAAAGTAGCTCTTTTACCCTCAGGAATTAAGACCATCTCAACTAAATCACCTTCTCCAACGCTTAAAACCCATTTCCGAGTGCCATCTTTCGAATTTTTCTCGTAAACAATTTCTGGGGGCTTAATTTCTGTTTTTTCTTCCAAAATGCACTTTAGGTCCTTTGACAGATTGCTCATCTCGTCAAAGTTTGAAATTCCTTTTTGATGAATCCATTGAAAAACTTGCCTAGCTCGATAGGGCTTTTCTCCTAGAGATACGAAAAATTTTTCCATGGCATCTAAAGACATACCAAGAAGATTTGTTTTCATTGTTTAAAGCTCAAATAGATTTTTTATCGGCTTGCCATCCTTTAGGTTAGCGACATTTTCAAGAAAAAGATTAAACGATCTCGGCAGAGACATTAAAGAGTGAGCTGAATCGTGAGGAGTAATGTAACAATTGTTTGCCTCCCAAAGGGGAGATCCTTTCTCTAGAGGTTCTTTTCTTGTGGTATCCAAAGCCGCAGCAGCAATTTCACCTGTATTTAATGCTTCTGCAAGATCTGCTTCATTCACAGCGCTGCCTCGACCGACATTTATGAACATACTTTGCGGATTCATTTGTTTGAAAACTTTTTTGTCAATTACATTTCTTGTATGTTCGCTATCCGGCAAAACCGTGACCAGAAAATCTACAAAAGGCAATATATCCATTAAGTCTTCTGGAGTTTTGACTTCGTCAGCAAATTCACAAGTAACAGGCGATCTTCTTACACCAGTAATATTCATTTCAAATGACTTTGCAATTCGAGCAATTTCTTTTCCTATACCTCCATATCCATAAATGAGTAAATTCTTATTCGTTAATTCTCCGTCTCCTCCATTTGGCATCCATTTTTTTTCCTTTTGAAGTTCAATATGAAGATCAATTCTTTTGTTCCATCTCAACATTTGCGCTAAAACGTAATTGGCCATAGGTTTGCCATATATACTGCTTGCATTTGCAACGATTGCGTTCGTTTCTTTCAAGACTGCTTGCAAAAAAGGATCATCCATTCCCGAATATCCGCTTTGGATGAATTTAGCTTTCTTCGCAACTTCCAACATAGGCTCGAAAAGATGTTTGTGGTCTCGCACTGCAAAAAGAAATTGATAAGACAAAAATAAGGCATCAACTTCCGGAACGTTTTCCCATGAGGGATTAGTGTGATCCTCAGGGTTAAGAACAATGATCTCCATATTAGGATCAAGCTTTAGAATTTCTGATTCATAAAGTTTGCTTATCAGGCTATCGACTACTATTTTCATTGGTTTCCTTTTTTAGATGGGGCAATTTAAACCAGAAGTTTTTAGAAAACAAGAATATTGATTTAACTGGCTATATAATGTTCCGAAAAATGACAGAACTTACCATCACCGACGTTTATGCCTTTGGCGTTCCTATCATATTGGCCCTTATTTTATTTGAGGTCTTTATTTCAAACTGGCAAAACAAGAATTACTACAACTCTGGCGACACTTGGTGTACCTCAGGACTTCTCTTTGGAAATATCTTAATGGGATTTGCCATCAAAGGATCCATTGTTGGTTTTCATTTCTTTTTATATCAGTTTCGAATCGTTGATCTAGTAGCCATCTTGCCAAATTGGCTTTTATGGATCATAACTTTCGTTTTAATAGATTTAGTATTTTATATTTATCATAGGCTTTCTCATCGGGTTAGATTTCTCTGGGCAATTCATATGAGTCACCATTCCAGCGAAGAAATGAATTTTGCAGTTTCTTTCAGGCAGGCTTGGTTTGGCCCAATTTCAAAAGTACCCTTTTTTATGATGTTACCAATTTTAGGCTTAGACCCCTTAATGATTGCAGTAGCAGGAGTCATAAGTACTTTATGGGGAGTAGTGGGGCATACCCAAATTATTGATAAATTAGGACCTTTAGAGTGGATTTTTAATACGCCTTCTCATCATAGAGTTCATCATGGCTCAAACCCAGAATACATAGATAAGAATTATGGAAACTTACTCATTATCTGGGACCGCTTGTTTGGTACTTTTCAGCCTGAGGTAAGTCCCGTGAATTATGGTCTTGTAAATAATGTAAACACCTTTAATCCAATTAAAATAACATTTATGGGCTGGAATAAAATATTTCTTGATATGAAAAAAGCTTCAAGCTTGAGACAAGGTATAGACCATTTTTTTGGCCCACCAACCACTCACGAAAAAGAAGCTTTAAATTAGTTCAGAAAAGCTTAAGTAATCATGAGGACAACAATCATCAATTGGCTCCTAGTTTTATTTGTGAGTTTTAGTTGGGGAGCCTCTTTTATGTTTACACGCCTAGTAGTAGAAGAAATTTCTCCTTCTCACTTAGTATCAATAAGGCTCTTACTGGCTGCTCTTTTATTAGGACCTTTGTTTATTAATAGGGAAGAATTTTTAAAAATATCTAAAGTGATCCCTTCTTTGATTTTGCTTGGAATTATAAATGCCGCCTTGCCTTTCTTTCTTTTTGCTTGGTCTGCTCAAGAGCTTACTGCCGGTATGCTTTCCATATTAAATGGAACTTCACCTTTATTTGCACTAATTATTGCAATCTTACTTTTTAGACAAAATACCACCTTCCTCCAAATAATTGGTCTTCTAGCAGGATTTATTGGGCTATTAATATTTATAGGACTTGATGAAATTAGAGTAGTTTTTTTCCCAGTGACTTTATGCC
>VMHT01178053.1_pt1 | contig 17076 bp, 35 predicted proteins | sample 4693611 | NCBI WGS metagenome assembly VMHT01 (sample SAMN12280063, study PRJNA550983) | marine metagenome | isolation source: seawater sampled from same location over 5 years 0.02-0.2 micron viral filtrate | place: USA: collected off the coast of southern California halfway between the port... ...
TGGGATTGGGAAAAATGGAATGTTCAAGTAGTTTTAGGGAAAGAAAAACCTCCTAGAAAGGAAGTTAAATGTAAAAAAGTAAAGTACCAAGGGAAGAATATATGGTGTGAAGGTTTATCCCATTCTTTGAGAAAGTGGTCAATGCATGCTCCTTATAACATGTATGTAAAAATAGCTGAAACATGCATTGGTAAAGGGTGGATTATGTATTTGGATGACGATGATGTTTATACTTCAAAAGATTCTGTAGGGGTTATAGCAGACCACATAATAAAAAACAATGAAGATACTTTACTTCTATTTAGAATGAAAAGAAAATCTGATTGCGGACAACATATAGTACCTAATGACCATTTTTATAGTTACCATGTAGCTGGTCATCCTATCATTCAAGGTGAAATTGGAAGTGGGTGTGTATGTTTTCATTCAAAATATAAGGAATTTACTCAATGGGGACATTGGAGTGGAGATGATTATAGAACTATAAAGGCATTAGAACGAGTTATACCTCGTAAAGAGCATTTATTTGATGTTTTGTATGATGCTTTGGAACCTGGAGCTGGAAAAGTATGATGGAATTAAATGAATTTGTAATACACAAAACTCGTTGGTTAAATGGGTTTAACAAGCATATGAAACTTGGAAACGTAGATTTCAAAACATATATGCGTATGAATGGGGTGAGCGAAGAAGAGTTTGCTATACTTAATAAACAATCTGAAAGAAAAAATGTGGGATGAAATTTTAGAGTGGTATAATGGAGTATCACCAAATAAAGCAAGAAAAAAACAACTTAAACCTGTAATTGAAATTCTAAAGAATTCTTTTAAGTTTAATTCTATAGTTTGTATTGAAACCGGGGCATCTAAAGATTTTGTGACTGATGGAGCAGTTGGGGTAATCTTAGCAAAAGCAAGTAATTTAACAGGAGGTGAATTTCATTCTGTAGATAATGATCCAAATGTTATAGAAAAAAGTAAAAATCTTTATGATAACCTTAAACTAACACACTGTCAGCATACCAGTGATTCTATAAAATTTCTTAAGGAAACTTCAATTATTCCTAATTTAGTGCATTTAGATTCTTGGAATGTGGATTTAAAAAATCCATTACCTTGTGTTTTACATGGTTGGAGAGAGTTTGAAGCTATAGAAGATAAAATGCCTGTTGGATCTATCTTAATAGTTGATGATAATTGGTTTAAAGGAACTTGGATTGAATGGGTATACCCCCATAAGCCTAATGAAAGAATTGACATTGATTATCCTATCTTAGGTAAAGGTGCACTTATTTGGCACTTTATAGAAAGTGGAAATAGTAATTGGGTAAAATTAAGTGAAGATGTTGTTGGACCTAATGTAAAATTAGTTTATAAAAAAATTAAAAAACCCAATATTTTCCCAAATCTTTCTCCTATGACGTCATATTAAAGTCATATAAAGTTTTGGAATCCGGAGGATCTCATCGTATATTCATAGGGTAATGATGCGAAAAAACCCAATTAGATGATTTATCAATTTATTGATGTACCGACAATCGTGTTTACGTTTGTTATGACAGCTGCTTTTGCTGGAACTGTTTATGTGTTTAATCAATCTAAAAAGATGAAATAATGGAAGATTTGAAATTTGTAACAGCAGATAAGATGGTTAATGATGATTTTTCCTCTACCTTTAATAAAGGTTTTCAAATGAACATTAATGGTTTTAGGATCAGTGTTCAATATGGTCCTGGAAATTATGTTAATAGTGACATCAGATACTCAGAGGATAATCCACTTAACCATGAGATTTGGTCAAGTAGTTTAGCGGAGATTGCAATTTGGGATAAGGATGGTTCCTTATTTGAGTATAAGGATGGATTTTTAAATGATAGCACAGTTGGACATTTAACTTCAGAAACAGTTGCACGAATTATTAGTGTATTAGTTCATAACCAACCAGAAGATGATATTCGACCAGCTATTGTCCAAATTATTGAAGCTTCGCATTAAATCTGTGGAGCTTCAGCTTTCTGTTCGTATATTTATGAGGTCCGGTTGCGGGAATAATGTTTAATTAAAACCCAGTTAAGATGTTTGTAGAAAAAATTAATGAGGCGCAAGAGTTACTTGCCAATGATGATAGTCTTCGAAAAGTTGAAATCCGTTTCAGTATTGAAACCAATAAATATGGATCTGTCTTCAGAAACTTTGATTTAGTGATTTCACGTGACAAATATACTGATAATGGGGTTGGTTATTACCTAGCAGAAACAGGAATGTTTGGAAATTATATGGGTAATGTTGAGATGATGAAGAATGGAACTGGATTTTATGTTTCCAAAGTGTGGTTTGGTCAGATAATGAAGCAAAAGATGAAGTTTGAGGATCTCACCTTCAAGAAAATAGTCAGTATTGCTGAGGTTGTTGAGAAACAAGAGCTTATTACTGGGGAAATAATCTCTGAATTGCCATTCTAATGTATGATTTAATGGGAAAGTTAGTTTTATCCATGAATATGGATGAAATTATTGAAATGTTAAGGGAAATTCGCGAACTTAGCGAAATGTCCTCAAGTGAGCGTGAAATTTATGCTCTCTATAACCCAGATGCACAACTTATTGCGGAATGTGATAGGGAATCATTGATTTCTTCAAAAGAAGATGTGCTAAAGATTTTGAATTAACAAAATTTGTTCGTATATTCACGGAGTCCGGTTACGGGCACTTAAAGACAGAGAGATGAACGTTTTATATTTACATGGCTTAGAAAGCAAACCCACAGGTCCCAAAATGCAATATTTGAAGGATCGTTTTGATAGTTATTATGCTCCTGAGATTGATTATGAAGATCCTGATTCTTATGAAGAGATTCTTGATTTGTGTATTGCTGAAGAGTATGACATGATTATTGGTTCTTCTATGGGAGGTTATTTTGCCGGTGCCATAGGAACTACACTTGACATTCCGATTATTGTTTTTGATCCTGCTTTTCATTCTCGTTCATTTGAACCATATGGTGTTGTAACGGGTTCAAATCCCATGAACGGGGTTGTGGTGTTGGGTATGGATGATGACGTTATTGACCCTGTAAAAACGTTTAAAATGGTGGAAAATTGCGAGTCATTGGCAGTTATGCCAATTGAAGGCATGGGTCACCGCACCTCGTTTGATGTTTTTGTAAAAGCCATTGAAACAATTATTCCTGAGGATGTTGAGTAATATTTATCGGTATGATAAAATTGGTTGATTTACTCCTTGAAGATTATCCTAAAGGAAAATACATCCCTTTAGATGGGGAGGAAAAGAAAAAAGCACAACAAGATTTATTTGATTTAATAGGTAATGCCTACTCCAGTATTGGAGGCCACTTAAAATTCAAATCCCCTGCTGATATTTTAGATCCAGGAGTAGAATTTTGGAGAGCAGCTGACCTAGATGATGATCCTGAATTAGATGTTGTTTACTTTGGTAAGATTACTCCATTTGGTGTAAAACACACTGGAATTGGGCATGATGGTGAAAGGGCGAATATTAAAAACTTATTAATTAGAAAATCAGGTGAACTTAAATCTCCTGGTAACTATGTTGAGATAAGTGGTGCTGCCTATGATTCATTTGTTAGCAGAGGAGGTGTACCTGTAATAGATGATGAGGAAAAGGTACGTGCAATACTTAAAGGGAAGGAATTGGAGTGGCACGGTGAACACCCTGATGGGAATAAAAAAGGAAACGGGTGGTATACACGTACAATTGGTGGTAAGGCAGTTACCAAAACTTTGGCAGGAAACGTATAATTTACATATTTATCAATAAAAGCATCATTAAAAATGAAAGAATTAAATACATTTAGACAATTTGCTAACGAAACTAAAGAAGAAACTAATGAAATCTTCGGAATGGGTAAGAATAAAGAAGATATGAAGATTGCTAAAGCTTTGGAAAGCCTTGAAAAGGCACTTTTTGAACTAAATTTTCTTGGAGTAATCAGTGATAACGATTATAACAATTTCTGGATGGATAAGTACGGTGAATTATACATGGACACTATGGGTGAATTAGACCCAGCAATCCAAAAAATGTATGATTATGAGGGAGTAGAAGATATGGAATTAGAAGAAAATGATGTTGCTTTAGATGAAGTAATCAACGAAGGTATTAAAAGTGCCGCTAAGGAATTTGTAGATTTTCATGTGGATGGAAATGACAACGAAGGTGTACAACAAGTAACATTTGATGAAAAAGAATATCTTGAGCCAGGAGAATATCGTAAGGGTACTGTAAAACATTTTAAAGAGTTACAAAATTATCTTAATAAGAATAAAAAATATGAATATACATCTCCAGGTGGTGTAAAGTATATATTTACACTAAGTGGGAAAAATATTAAACTTAAAGGGTAACAAAATGAAAGAATTTAACTCAACTAAATGGAGACAATTTGTAATTGCTGAAGGTAATTTTGGTAATGATCCTCAAGATCGTTACAACTACGCCAGAAAATTTACTGCTGATCTCCCTGATACCGCACGTAGTGAGTATTTAGTTAGTAATTTAGAGGATGCTCTAGAAGATTATAAATTAACTGATGAGGTTGGAGAATTTGATCAAGCTTTTGTAGATATTATGAAAGCCCTAGGTAAAGAAAAGGAACTATCAGAAGATTTATTTTCACCTAATGAAATGTCAGCAATGGCTATTGAAAAGGAAATGGCTGAAGGAAAGGGTATTCCTGATGTTAATACTGATTTCTCAGTTGGCACTGATTTTTCAGATGACTTAAGTGAGAATGATGAGGCTTTAGATGAAGTAATTAACGAGGGAACTTGGAGCTATGGATCAGAAAATGATATGATGAAGGCATTGGAGGAGATGAACGCAATGTTGATGCATTCAGATCCCAGACAATTAAAAGCAGGTCTTGACGCCATGGATAACGCACTCTATAGAATATTTGGAGATGATGATTTCCATGATAGTTTAGGAGTCGCTCAGGATTTTGCCGCCGAGGGAGATTTAGACAGAGCTAAAAACGCTTTATCCGATGCTATGGGAATAGGTGACAGGATGATTGCAAAGATTCACGGAATGGATGGTTATTTAGATGAAGTAATTAACGAAGCTAAACCTAACCTCAAGAAAGCATTACCTACTATTGCAGCGCGTAACGTTGAAAGAAACAATAATATCAACTTTGATATTGAATCAATGATGGATATGGTAGGGGAAGCAGGTAAAGGTGAAGATAGTAAAGAAGCTAAAATTTTATTTAGAGCTTCAAATGCTTCTAGTGATTTAGAACAAGCACTTGTAGATCTACAAGCGTATTTTGAAGATAACCTTGATGAAGCTAAAGAAGAAATTGATGAAGTAAAAGATGCTAAGTTTGAAATTGGCGATAAAGTAACTATGAAAGCAGGAGGGGGTGAAATGGAAATTGTAGGTGCACGTAAAATGTTTGGAAACAATACTCAAGCATATAAAGTTAAAAAAGCAGACGGAGAAACAGTTGAATACTCCGCTAACCAACTAAAAAAGGCATAATGAAAGAATTTGAGTTTGAAGGTAGTTGGAGGCAATTTGTAATTAAGGAAAATTCCCAAACACTGGCTGACCAACTTGAAAATGAGTTAGGCGTATTAGTAAAACCTGATAGGTTTGAAGATGGGGTAGACATTTATCCCAACAACAAACCAGGGGATGAAATATTCTCTGGTAACAGAATGGCTCAAAGGATTTTTGTTAAATATGATGGTGGTCTTAAATTAGTAGCCATTACAGGATATGATAGATCAATGGACCTCATTGGTGAGCCTTATAACGGTACTAGTATGGCAAATCAAGGTATTTGGATGCCTAGAGGTGGTAAGCCAATAACAATGAAGGATTTGAAAGTATACATTATACAACTTCAACGTGGTTTAGAAGGTGAAGCTAAAGCTCAAGCTGATTTTTATAAAGATAGACAACCTGACTGAATAGTTAATTTTTCATAAAGAATATTGCGAGAGGGGTGGCTTTACCATCCCTCTTTCGTATATTTACGGGGTAAGGTTGCGAGCGAGTCAAGACCAGTTATTAAACCCCATTAATGATGTTAAAGTTTAAAAAGAGTGAGTTATTTAAGTTCAATGGTGGTAATTATGTGATTAAAACACTTGCCTATAAATTGCTCGAAACTCGAGCTGCCCAACGAACGTTTGATAAAGCCAATTCCATTAATCACCCCACCAAAGGTGAGATGGTGTTAGTTCCCAATAATGTTAAATTTGAAATTGTAAAATAATGAAAAGCCTAATTGCAGTTCCTTTCAATGTTGTATGTATTGCGTTTTTTGCTTATGTTACTTATGCTATTGGGAGTTATAGTTTCCTAGCTAATGCTAGTGAAGCAGTAGCATTTGCCATAGCGTTTATGTCAGTAAGTGGTATGTTGTTTGCAGCTTATAGTTTAATTGGAAACATCCGAGATTATTTTAATAGTAAGAAATGAGTGGATTTTTAATTGGTTTAGGAGTGAGTTTGTTTCTCACACTTATCAATCTAGCTTTTATTTGGTACTCAAAGCGAATATCAGGTGCCTCAGCGGTAGCAATTATTCAAGCAGGAATGCTTGTTAAGTTTATGTTGGGAGCCATAATCTCCTTTTGTATCATTAAATTAGTAAATATTAACCTATGGGCTTATACACTGACATTAGGAATGTTTATTTGTATAGCATTTCCAGTTACAGCCTATATAATGACTCAAAATAATGAAAAAGTTATTTGATATGTATAATGAAGCTTCTCAACGAGTAGAGGATTTTATGTTTCAACACATTTTACCTGTTGTATTTAGGATTATGTTATTTGGAATGAGATTGACTTTATTTTATGCACTTTATTTGGCGCTCACTGAAGTGGCTTTTAAATGAAAGTAGGACAGATAGTAGAGTTTTATTTATTTGATACCCCAGTTGAAGGTAAAATATACACCATCAACAAAAAGGAAAAAACAATAGGGGTGATTTATAAAGGATTTAAGTATCCTCATATGCAAACCTTTAAGAAATTACCTAAAAAGAGATCAGATAATCCTTCAAATAAATCATATGTACCACCTTGGTATATTTTAAAAAGTAAAAAATGAAAAGAGGTAGACCAAAGATTGAAGATGTTCCGCCACCTAGACAATATACTAGGGTGTTTAAACATGATGATGGTGTTACAGAAACTTGGCATTATAACTTAGATAAGGTTCCTAATGGACCATTTAAAGTGGAGACAAAATATTCCACGAACCACTTAACATTCGAGGAACAAAACGCTTTACTATCTAAGACTCAACGTAAGTATTATAACCCCTCTAATGACAAGTATGTAGGTTATGGTCGAGCTAAACAATTAGGTTTACTATGAAAAAATTACTTCTAATTCCAATTTTAGGTTACGTTCAAGCACCGAGTGAAGGGTTTATACCCTCACCACCACCTGTAAAACAAATTGAAGTAGAAGTTATTGAACAACCTGATTTAGTAAAAGCTCTCATTCAAATTGAGAGTAGTGGAAGGGATCATGCTCATAATATTAGTGAGGATGTAGTTGGTTGCTTACAGATTAGACCTATTATGGTTAGAGAAGTAAACAGAATCTTACGCAAGCAAGGTGGTACGTTTAGATTTAAATTAGAGGATAGATGGGATAGAGATAAATCACTCGAAATATTCCATGTGTGGAGGGAATATCACCACCCTAATAGTACAGATGAAATCATAGCACGTAATTGGAATGGGGGCCCTAAGGGTTATAAGAAAGAATCCACATTACAATATTGGATAAAAGTTAAAAATAGATTGTAAAGGATGTGGGATCTCAAGATCTTGTTCGTATATTTACAGGGTAAATGAGCCGCGAAAACAATTCAAATCAATTAAAAATGCAGAAAAATTATTTTGCCAAGATTGCTTACCACATGTTTAAAGGTAATACAAATCAGATCAACTATTTTGTGAAACGTCAAGAAGAGACATGTGGTCCTATCACATACACTCAATTATACATGATTGAAGATATGGTTGATGATTTACATGCTGATGAAGCTGTTTTGAGAGCAGCTGATGCTCACGGAGTTGACGAAGAAGGACAGGTTTTTGGAATTAATGAATTATACATTTAATTATGAGTATTTTAAAAGACCTAAATCTTGAGATCCGAAAGGCATTAGATGCTGATAAGGAATTATATAACAATTTACATGCAAAAATGATTAGTGATATGCAAAAAGCAAGTGTAGTTACTGATTTATCTGTTAGTACTGCAAATACTCTTATGAGTTATGGTGAAGTGTTAGGGATGAACTTTGAAAGTGAAAATTTTATCCTTAGATTATATCAAATATTTGGAAAATGAGTCGTATTATTGAAACAACAGAAGATGGATGGGGATGTGTCCCACAACTTAAAGATGCAGTAAGTGAGTTAAAATTCATTAGCAACTACATTTATGAAATTGATAATTGTGTTCGAACTAGTGACTTAGCCAGTATGGTAGAGGACTTAAATGAAACGATGGAAAATGTTAAATACCATCTTAGCAAAATTAAAGTCACTAACGAATATAGAACCGTAGAATATGAATAAGTTATTTTTAAGTTTAGGGCTAGTTTTTTCGACTGTATTTTGTTTAGGACAAGAAACTATTATTTACCATAATGATTTTAATGATGAAATGAGTTACGACTCATTATTAGTTGAAGCAGGTGGAGGGATATTAAATTGGCCATCAGGATCAATTGACCAGTCATATGATGGTAGTCCTGTACTTGAAGCAACTGATAGTTACACTCAAACTCCAACTTTTTATTTTCATGATGTTGATGTAGATCAAGTTATTGTATCTGTTAGGGTTAAAAAAGGGTACGGACAAGATGCTCAATTTTTACTTGAATATTCAACAACGGGAATAAATGGGGATTTAATTTGGGATACTTTATATGAAGGTCATCCTAATGGTTATTATAATCACATTACATCTACTATTGAATTGGGGTGGTGTTCATGGTTTGCTTTAAGATTTAAAACAGTAGGAGGGACAGGATGGTATTATGTAGATGATCTTTTTATTAAAACACCCACCCCAGAATGTGAATCTTCTATAGTTGAAGATTGTCCCATTGATACTAATGAAGATAGCTTTATAAATTATGTTGATTTGCTAAATCTTCTAGCACATTACGGTTCAACTTGTGAATAAAATGATGGAATTGGAAAACTTGTACGACTTGGTTGATGAGATGATTAATGTTGATATGGCTGAAGACGCTGAACTTGGGATGCGGGTAAGAGAATGGTATCAAAAATATAATAATGGAGATGAGGATAATTTAGAATGGGATGATTTGACTGAAGATGGTGAATGGGAACAATTTTTAGCAGAGGGACATGAATAATTTGTATAAAGTAGTGGTGGGTGTTTTGTTTATGTTGTGTTTGGTTTACGTGGTAGATAATCCAACCCCTAACCATGTAAGAACATTTCCAATTACTCACCTTGAAGAATGGAAAGAACTCCAACTTGTAAACTATGAAATAAACAAGCGAAAGGAGGAGGTGAGGATGATGGGTGTGGATGTGAATCCAGAGATGAGGAAAAGAAATGAATAACATAACACAACTCATACGTGGAACTTTTCTATTCCTAGTCGGACAAACACTCGTTTGGTATCAAATCAATGGACAATTCCTAAGCGAATGGATGAAGGAACGTCCGTTGTTAATGTCATGTTTGGGTGTTCCTATAAGTTATGTGTATATTTATGCGACGAAAGATCTCGTAGAAGCATTTGATGGAGATCTATGGCCGCAACGATTAATAGGTTTTTCAATGGGGATGTTTGCGTTTGCCGTTTTAACGTGGATACATTTTCAACAAGCAATTACGCTTAAAACAGCAGTGACGCTGGCGCTTGCAACAGCAATCGTTGTTATCCAAATTATTTGGAAATAAACAACTAATTACTTAACCAAAAATGATTAACATGAAGCAAAAACTGACTATATTGGGTGAGGAACCTATGAATTGGCTAGTGAGGGATATTGATGGGAATGAAGGACAATTGTCTGTTGAACGTCTGACAAACTATGTGCGTGTGGATAACACATTGATACCAAAGGATGATGTTGAATGGTTATAACGTATAGTATGTGACCAAGGGTAAGATGGGTATAGGACACGAGAGTGTTGAACTCAACACCCTCCCCCCTGCGAACGCACGTTCTCCTATTCGACGGATATATATCCGCAAGTAAACGCGATTTCCGCGGGAAAATGTGGGATTCCAAGGAAGGGTTCGTATATTTACGGGGTAAGGTTGCGGTGGCAGCCGAGCGTAATTAAAAACCCAATTAAGATGACACATTTAAAAGAGTATATTTTCACGTTTGAGGAGGGTGGATGGAATACGGTGTGGGCAAAGTCGTTGCCTGGAGCTCGTAAAGCAGCAGTCGCTGAATATAAAGATTCACCGACGTTGACAGTGCTATTAGATTCAGTTTATCGCGCCAATAAAGGTGTGCTAAAAGCAGCAATGTCAACCTTTTATTGATTGTTTTTGGGATTGCAAGATCCCGTTCGTATATTCATGGGGTCCGGTTGCGGGCGCAGAAGTTAAATTTTTAAAACCCAATTAAAAATGTTGCAAGTTAAAGTTACCAAAATGAACGATTTGAAATTCGAGAAGAATTTGTTCGTTCCGTTGAAAACAGGTCGTAAAATCGATGAGTTTTATAGTGCTGAAGGTGGTGTAATGCCAGGCACTAACACAGTGATTACAGGTGATCCAGGTGTTGGTAAAACAACTGTGTTGCTTGATTTGATTGCTGATATGAATAATAAGGGTAAGCGAGTGTTGTTTGTGTCGGGTGAAATGAATCAGATTGACATGGTAGGTTACGTTAAGCGTTTCCCCAAGTTTGGTGATGTGCCAATTTTGTTTATGGGTGATCAAGCGGATGAGGATCCACTTGATGTATTGCGTAGTGCATTTGAGGAGGGATATGATTGTGTGTTGATTGATTCGATTGCTGAGGTAGCAGTTGGTATTCAAGATTATTATGGCGGCACTTATAAGGGTGCGACGACGAAGCTACTGACGTTGCTTGAAGAACAGAATATGGGTGAGAATAAGCGTGGTATTAATACGGCGACATTGTTGATCCAGCAAGTAACAAAGAGTGGAACGTTTGCTGGTTCAAATCGCATTAAACATATGACGACAGCGATGGGTCATTTAAAATTCGATGGTGATGGAAATCGTTACCTTGCATTTAGTAAGAACCGTCGCGGTGGAAATATGAATAAATATTATTTCAACTTCACAACCAAAAACATGGTCAATTGGTTGTATGAGGGTGCAAGTAATGAAGAATAAAAAACATTAATTGGGTGATGGGGGTGCGGTCATAACGGTGACGGTGCCCCCGTCTTACCACCCGTATGCCGTCGTGCGTACGGCGTACCATGTAGATATCCCACCGGCGCTGATGTCCATAGACGTGCGCTATACCGGTATATATGTTACGATATGTTTATGAATCGAAAATAACTATAGGGCATCGACAAGTATATACAAATATCCTCAGTTTATATGGGTACCTTACTATCCTTTAATATATTTATCGACAAACATTTAACATAATAACATGAAGTATTACGAATTAGATTTTGTTGAAATGGACGGTAACGAAGTCACTAGAGACTTCAGACATTTTACCGACGAAAACGAAGCAAAACAAATGTTTAACGATCTTAAAGGTAATCCAGAGATTGTTAGAGTCACAAGAAACGAATTATTTAAAGGAGATGGACAAAACTACTTAGGTGGTTCAGAAGAAAGAGAAAGATTCGTAAACAGTGAACCAGAAATGCACCGTATGTTTCTTAACTCCCGTTTAGGAGATAAAAGATTTATTGCCGAACCCGTTACAGATTATTTCGGTAGAAGAAATCGAGCAAGAAAAAGATTTTTACAATTCGAACCCGTAAGTGAAAATAAGTTAGGTAAACTTTTAGGTGCTCGTAACTACAAATATGTAGGAGATCCTATGAATGGAAAAGCAATTGTACCAGGCCCTATGGATGCTAATGAAAAAAACCAATTGATCAGAAAAGCTAGAAATATGGGACTTGTTGCTAAACCTAATATGGGTGGGGGAGTAACTATTTTTGTAAAAGCTACGAGGATGGAAGAAGCAGATTTAACTAAGGGTGAAACCAAAAAATTAAAAAAGATGAGTAAGTCATTAAAAAAATCCTCTAAAGGACATGCAGGTCAAGCTAAATATATAGATAAGTTAGTAAAAGAAAGAAAAGACGCATTTAGCGGGTATTTTTCTAAAACTAACCTTGGTCGTATGATTATGGATGCCGAAGAAATTTTAAAAAGTGGTATGCAAAACGGAGAATCACTCGATAACGAAACAGAAATGTTGGTTCGCCAAGAATTAAAAAAATTAAAACAATTATATGTTGATAACCACGGTTATACAGGTATGATGGCTTCAGCCGAACCGGAAGATATGAACTTAGAAAGCATATACAAAGATCTTAAAGAAGACGAAGGAAAAACTATATCCTTATATCCGTTTTATAATGAAAGATTAGCTCAAAAGTTATTCGCTATGGGTATCAAAGATGGATACGCTTGGGATGATTTCCTAGGTAAAAAACTAGGTGGATTCTGGAACGGCGACCCAGAGGGAGACGGTACTATGATGTACAACATTAAAGAACCCTTATACAGCGAACTTAGAAGTAGAATTAAAACCTTGTTAAAGCAAATCATGGCGGATACACTTGAAGAAAATATGTTTAGGGTTAATCATAGACTTTCTTATATCAAAAAAGATGGTGAAGAAAAGTCTATAGATTTTATAAGCGGATTAAATGCCGAAGATGAAGTCTATGAGTTAATGAATGATGATGACTTTGTTTCTGCTAAAATTGAATACATGGTAGATGGTGAAGTCAAGTCAGTAGAAAGATACTAAAATGAAATCGCTAGAAGAGATATATACGGAGATACGTTTGAGGGAAGTCGGTGAAGGAACTTCCGAGCCATTTGAGTACAAAGAAACTTTTAGAAAAGGCGATACATTCGGATACCTTGTTGATGCCTATACTGAACAAGATGATCTTGAAAGAAGCATTCCTATCAAATTATCGGGTATTGCCTATAAAGAGCGTGTTTCTGACGATATGGAATTAGATCGCCCCGAATATTATGAATTTTTGAATAAGCCTAAAGGCACTGTCATAGAAGGGTATGAAATTATTTTCTCTGTCGCTGATGCTGGAGCAGGGGCTTCATTTAATCTTGTTAACGATAGGGTTTATATGTTCCGTTTAATGGCTACTATTAAAAAAGTTCTGCAAAATGAATTTAGCTCTAACCTACCTGATGTTTTAAGTTATTCTCCCACTAAAGAAGGTAGTGAAGCAACAGAAGATACTGGGAGACATAAATTATATTCTATTTTTATTAAAAAAGCATTCCCTAATGCTAAAATGTTCGTGAATGATCAAGATGAAGAAATTTATTTTAAGCTTAAGTAGTATTGTTTTATTTTGTTGTAATGGTTGCGTAGCCCCAAAATCATGTGAGGCGTACGCTCAATGCGACGAATTGTATATTAACGATTATAACTGCGAATTACCGCAAAGAAATTCGTATGGTGTTGATAGAGATTACTATCCTAATACCCAAACTGTTTATTATTATCCTCGCTATGTTCGTGTTATACAACCCCCAACACCCCCTCTTCCCCATATTGAGCAAAAAACTGTAATATCTAAAAAGCGGCCCTCGATCGTAAAAACAACTCGTGGTAGCGAGTAAAGTATATACGGATCTATAGAAAGGGGGTTGCCGCTTAAGTTATTTTTTGGGGTATTTATAAACATGCCAACATACACAAGAACACAATTACGAAATGGAGTTAGTGCTGCCGCTAATTTAACAGCAGCCACGTACAATTTTTCTTTAGTCAATAATACTGGGAATATTTATTTTTCAATTGAAGGAAAAAATGGTGAATTGCCTTTTACTAAAGCTACTATTAATACTCCCGTAAATTGCTCTTTTGTAACAGGTTCTATGAATGCGGGATTTGCTGTGAAAGGTGATTCAACTGCTACTTTTAATTTAGTAGTTACTAGTACTATTAATGCTTCTAATATTAAATTTAGAGCAACGAACACTTTAGTAGAAAACCAAGCCAACCCCGTAACAGGTTCAATATTTGGAATTGAGGCGTCATATTAAAGTCATATAAAAATTTGGCTGCGCAGGAAACCATTCGTATATTTACGGGGTAAGGTTGCGAGCGAGTCAAGACCGATTATTTAAATTTTTAGTTATGAGTGATTTAATGTTTTCAGCGACTGTAAAAGATGTTCAATTCTTGAACGACGAGCAAATCAAAGAAGTTTGCCCAGTAGCGTTTTCTGAGGGTGCTAGTAGTGAGGTTTCAAAGCACTACACACACATTCCAACCAATCAAGTAATTGATGATATGCGTAAGCTAGGTTGGGGGGTTATTGAAGCGAAACAAGTTGCTGCTCGTAAAAAGGCAACAGAAGGTTTTCAAAAACATATGATGGTTTTCCGCCACCCAGATTTGATGATTGAAGGAAAAGATGGTGATAATGTTTGGCCTCAAATTATCATGACTAATTCCCATGATGGTAAAAATTCATTTACGTTCCAAGCAGGAATGTATCGATTTGTTTGTTCAAATGGATTGGTAATTGCCGATGAAGAGTTCGGTTCAATGAAAATTCGTCACATGGGTTATGATTTTAATACTTTGCGTGAAACTATTAGTGAGATGGTTGATAAATTGCCTCTTACAGTTGATAGCATGAATAAGTTTAAATCCACTACACTTGATAAAAATCAAAAGTATGATTTGGCTCGTAAAGCACTTGAAACACGATTTAAAGTTCAAGAAAACCAAAAAGTTGATCAGCTTTATAAGATTGATCTTGATGAGTTTCTTACCCCAGTGCGTAAGGAAGATGCAGGAGATGATTTGTGGAGTGTGTTTAATCTAGTACAAGAGCGTGTAGTTACAGGAGATTTTGATTATGTTTCCGGTGCTAAAATGCGTAAAGCTCGTGAGATTAAGAACTTTAAACAAGACTTAAAAGTAAACCAAGAGCTCTTTGAGGTAGCGAAAGAATTCGCAGTATAAGAGCATGCCATGTTGATTGAAGGGGGAGGATGTTAACCTCCCCCTACTTTCAATTTATTTTTATTAAATGTCTATCAATATCAACCCCTATACTATGCAAACTAATGATGTTGTTCAAATGATTTTATCTAAAGCTGATGATTATGAGTTAAGGAATGAAGTCAGAGCTGAAGCTATGGCTATTCTAAAAGAAAACCCTAACATAGATACAGGATCTGCATATTTAATGGCTGCTATTGAATGGGATATTGCTTAATTAATAGTTTTAATGAAATATTGGATATATAATACAACTGTTGAAAATTTAGAAATTAATTATATTTATAATCATGGAATTTCAACTAATAAAAGCAATTAAAAGGCAAGCTGAAGCTGATAAGGAAGAAGCATTGCTTACATTAGAACTTCTTACTAAATCACCAGCAGGTATTGGTGAACATACCGCAGGAAAGTTTTTTGAAGAAGGTAAAAAAGCTCTTCATAAATTAGGTGAAGCGGAAGATTTACTAGAAACTATAGAAAGACACTTTGGACATTAATAAAATATTTGGGGCTTTTAATTCTGATAAAGAAGACGATAATGGGTTTCCCGTTCCTAAACTCATTAAGGATATGGAAGAAAACCACCCCCGATATTATTTAGGGATGTTTGAAAAACTTATAAATAATCACCTTGTTTACCAAAAAGGATTGATTAAAATGTTTCAATCGGCTGATGCTTCTTTAAATATTAAAGAGATAGAGGCTGCTGGGGCGAATCTATTGTATAATAGGGCTTGGGATTATATTAATCAATTTAATATAAAAGATAAATATTCTCAAGAAATTTTAGAAAGAAAAAATTCAAAGGATTTTATTAAGGCAATAAATTCTGCTATTAGTTATTTTGAAAGTAACGAAGAATATGAAAAATGTGCTTACCTTAAAAAATTCCTTGATTATTTAAATTCTAATTCGTAACTTAAATAAAATTTATAAAAAATGTATTTTAGACAACACATCCAAAAAAAGCTTGAAAACCTCGAAGCAAAACTAAAGCATATTGAATTCCATAATGGAAGAAGAAATAACCAGGAAGTTGATAACGTAAAGGCGGAGTGTGAAGAATTGGTTGAAGAAATCAAAGCTACCATAGAACGTGAACCTATGACTCCTAACGAACAAAACCGAGTATAATGTTTACAGCCGAACAAATTCAAAACAATTGGGGAGAATTCTGTAAGAATATTACGGAATATGTTACGGGTGATAGAAAAAATAAGCTTATTGGATTCTATAAAAAGTATGAGGATCGCATTATGATGATGCCCGCTGCTCATAAAAAAGAATACCATAATGCTTTCCCAGGTGGATATGTTGAACATGTTAATAGAGTAGTTCGTTGTGCTCTTAAACAATATGATCTTTGGGAAGAAGAAGGAGCAGATATGACTACTTTCACTAAGGAAGAATTAGTTTTTTCTGCTATTAACCATGATCTTGGTAAGATGGGTAATGAAGAACATGAATCTTATATCCCTCAAACTGATAAGTGGAGAAAAGATAAATTAGGGGAAGATTATATGTTTAATAAGCAAGTCCCATTTGCTTCTGTTCCTGATCGGGGTTTATTTATGCTTCAATCTCATGGTGTTCAATATTCATTTAATGAAATGTTAGCAATTCAAACTCATGATGGTTTATATGATGTTGCTAATGAAAAATATCTTAAAGCATTTATGCCTGAACAAAAACCTCGCACTTCTCTTCCTTATATCCTTCACCAAGCAGATTTAATGGCTGCTCGTATTGAATTTGAACGTGAGTGGTTACCTAAGTTCAAAAATCCCGTGCCTACCCAGAAAGAAAATTTTACATTAACGAAA
>VMHT01025414.1_pt1 | contig 17075 bp, 11 predicted proteins | sample 4693611 | NCBI WGS metagenome assembly VMHT01 (sample SAMN12280063, study PRJNA550983) | marine metagenome | isolation source: seawater sampled from same location over 5 years 0.02-0.2 micron viral filtrate | place: USA: collected off the coast of southern California halfway between the port... ...
AAGTTTTCAGCAAGAAAACACGCTCCATGGGCTGCAGATGGTTTGAAAGCAGTGGGCGAAGAAGTCGGAGATTCAATCGCCCGTCTGGGCTTTGTAGGCTCCCCATGGACGATTTGCATGTATCTCTTATCTGGCGGTACAGGCGACAAAGACTTTCACAATGCGAGGGCCAAGATTTATTCAAACTCTGAACAAGCCAAACAAATGCTGATGCAAATGGGTGAGATTGTTGGCGACTTACTTGCCGATCAAGTAATCCATGGCGGCGCAGACGGAGTTCAATTATTCGATACATGGGCCGGATTATTATCACCAGAAATCTATCGAGAGTTTGCCATGCCTGCCACCGCGAGAACCATTGAAGTATTCCGCGATAAGGTCGGTAAGGATGTACCAGTCATACACTATGCCAAAGGCTCTGGTCACCTTCATTCAGCGATTAGAGAATTAGACCTTAACGCCATATCTTTGGATTGGCGAGATAGTCTAGCAGATAACCGCCGACAATTTGGCGACAAATTTGCCTTCCAAGGTAATCTTGACCCATCATTATTACACGGCTCCACTGAAATGGCTAAATCGGCGACAAGACAAGTATTACAAGCGGCAGGCAATGAACCAGGTCACATTTTCAACCTAGGCCACGGTTTCGCACCGTCAGCGCGTATAGAATGTGTTGAGACAGTGCTTCGTGAAATTGTTGGTGAATAACTATGCGTCAGAAAATGGCTGACATGGTTCACCGAATTCAAGATGAGATATGTGAGGCATTGCGAGAGATAGACGGAGTAGATTACCGTCAAGATGAGTGGACTCGGGAAGAAGGCGGAGGCGGCAGAAGCCGGGTATTTTCTGGCGGTAAAGTATTCGAAAAAGCCGGAGTTAATGTTAGTGTAGTACATGGTACTCTTAGCCCTCAAGCGGCCAAAAGCATGGGCGGCGGGCATGAACTTCAAGGTGCAGATTTAGATTTCTTCGCGACAGGAGTTAGTTTAGTTCTTCATCCAATCAATCCAATGGCACCGACAGTACATGCAAATTATCGTTATTTCGAGCGGGGAGAAGGCCAAAAACCGGGCAGTTGGTGGTTTGGCGGCGGTGCCGATTTAACACCAAGTTATCTGTTTGAGGAAGATGCATCTCATTTCCATCAAGTACACAAAGATGTTTGTGACCGCCATGAAGTGGCAGATTTTGCTAAATTCAAACAATGGTGTGACGACTATTTCCACATCAAACATCGCGGCGAGAGAAGAGGCCTTGGCGGAATATTTTTTGATGATATTAACGATGCTGATAGAGACGACTGTTTCGCCTTCGTAACAGACTGTGCAGAGTCATTTCTTTCGTCATATTTACCGATACTAGCAAGAAGAAAAGACCTTCCATATAATACTGAACAAAAGGAATGGCAACAAATCAGACGCGGCAGGTATGTTGAGTTCAACTTGGTCTATGATCGAGGCACTACGTTTGGATTAACAACCAATGGAAGGATTGAGAGTATATTGATGTCATTACCACTTACTGCACGCTGGGAATATTGCCACGAAGTTGAATCAGGTACCGAAGAGTACCGGCTGCTAGAGGTATTACGACATCCGCGAGATTGGCTAGAAAATTGAATTGAGATGTTAACATGCCGAGTTTGGAGAGCTGGATCAAGCACGGCGAAGAGTTACGCCGTCCATTGATTGTCAATGCGAAATTAGGCGATTCAGAGAAAGTGGTAATTGTCGGTGGAGGACTTTCTGGTTTATGCTGTGCTTATCGAATCGCCCAAAAACGGCCGGACATAAGTGTGGTAATCCATGAGCGTTCAAATCGTCTAGGAGGAGTAATCAATACTTGGCAAGATGGCGAGTGGATTTGTGATTTAGCGGTTAATGCAACACGCCCCCATCCTGCTTTTTGGCGGTTGATCAAAGACCTAGGCTTGTCAGAAAAATTCAGTCCATCGCGCCCACAAGCGAAGTCTCGATGGGTTTTATTGAACGGTAAAGCCCACAAATTATCTTGGCGAACGTTGTTTAAAATCGGTCCGCTGAAACTCCGCAAGGCGCTAAAAAATTCTAGAGCCGGGGGGCGAACCGTTGGTCAAGTAATTCCGCACAAACCGATTGCAGATGCACTTTGTTTAGGTATCGTCAATGATACCTCAGACAATGTTGACGCTGACTTTCTGCTCCCTTCGCTTACTAGGTTTGGTGAAAATCCGCCAATAAAACGAGCAAAATTGACCAAATTAATTGCAGATTCCTATCCTATTTTCACACCAAAAAGAGGTTCGATAGCTTCAATAGATGGTGGTATGCTATCCTTAATCGATGCTTTAGTTGCAGTATTGTCTAGTCTAGAAAACGTTGAGATAAGGCTTGAGCAAGAGGCGCAGTCAGCACAAGCGGTTGCGCAAGAATACGGCATAACCGTTGAATCGATTATATGGGCCGCCCCAGGTGTACAGGATAATTTCACTGAATCATCATTGTCAATTTTTGCTATTGGTTACCGAGATGAGCAAGTTGCTAATGTTAAAGTCGGTTACGGTACGCTAATTCCAGATAGCAAACTACCAATCAGCGGTATATTACATGAAAGCGACCTTCATCATTCACAAAGGTGCCCGGAAGGTCACCGCTTGTTTCGGCTAATGGTGCCCCATAACAGATGGGATAATGATGAACAGAAAGTAGTTGAGTGTGCAGAAAAATTACTGGCAAAAGACCCGGTATTATTTGTCAAAATTGGGGAGAGAAAAATACCTAGTTATCCACCAGGCTATATGGCCGATTTGAAGCAATTAAACAACGATTGCTCGTATGCCGGGTGGTCGATTAGTGGTGTATCAATAACTCACGTTGTCGATGAAGCGGAAAGGTTTGCTGAATTGTTCTAAGCAGTAGCCATACTGTCGAATTTTTTACCAACTAATTTACTTAACCCTTCAACCCAGTCTTCATTGTCATTAAGGCACTTGATTACCGTTAATTCTTCGCCACCTAATTCAATGAAGTGTTCTCTGATCCCGATGTCTAATTCCTCTAAAGTCTCTAGTCCATCAGCAAGGAATGCAGGCGCCACTATGGCTAATTTCTTCACACCTCGCTTGACCAATTCTTCCACTTTGTTCATTGTTGACGGTTCCAACCACTTTACTGGGCCTATTCGACTTTGGAAGCTCAGTGACCATTGATCCTCGCCAAGGCCAAGCAATCCGACAACGGTTTGGGTTGTGTTCATACAGTGGTGCCCATAGCAAAGCGCATTCGCTTCAGATTTTATTGAGCAACATTCGTTAACCTGCTGACAATGATTTTTTGAAGTGTCAATTCGTTTAACGTGTGATACCGGTAAGCCGTGATATGAAAACAACAAGTGTGCGTCTTTGTCCAACTGTGATTCTATTGAATTAGCTAGCGGAACCACATATTCTTCATCGGTTTCAAAGTGTCCCATTTCGATTATTTTCGGTTGCCATTTCATTGCTTTGAGTTGTTTGTAAGTATGCTTCAATGCAGACTCAGTGGTTGCTTGAGCGTAGTGTGGAAACATCGGTAAGAGTAGTAATTCATCGACCCCTTTGGCTTGTAAATTTTTGAGGCCATATTCGATTGTTGGGTTACCATATCTCATGGCAAATTCGAATTCAATGTCTTCAACCATATCATTTAGTGACTTGGTTATTCGTTTAGAATAAACTCGCAGCGGAGACCCCTCATCCATCCAAATTTTTTGATATAGCGGAGCGATTTTTCTTGGCCTTACTCGTAAGATAATCCCTCTTACTAGTAACTGGCGGATAATGTAAGGAGCATCGATTACATCTGGGTCTAGCAGAAACTCTCGCAGGTAATTGCGGACCGACTTTACCGTTGGTTCATCAGGCGTACCTACATTGATTAGTAGAACTCCTTTCTTTCCCATAACAAAAACTCAGGGCGGGCTCTAATAATGATTTGTCTAACTCCGGTGATTGAATCACTCTGATTTTGTCTCAAGCCCTTCGGCCAGTATTCCTCGCCAGCCACCCCACAATGAAATTACGTTACTGTAACCCATTTCGCCAAGGGATTTTGCCGCTATGGCGCTGCGAAACCCTCCGCCACAATATAGGATAATCTTTTGCTCAAGGTCAAAATTATTTTTCTCAATATCTCGCTCAATGACGCCTTTGCCAATGTGAATAGCGTCAATATGGTGACCCGTTTGAAATTCATGTTGTTCTCGAACGTCGATTAAAATCGCACCATTGGAAATCAATCCAGGTAAATCTCTCGCTTCACACTCTTGGATTTCATCTCTAGCTGCATTTACGATTGCTAAGAATCTCGGGCTGTGTTTCTTCGCCATAGTTTTGCCATGGTGGGCAGACTCATGAGGGTAACCCTACACACAGGTTCATGGCCGGACAGATAACTGGGGCAGAGGCAGTGCTTCAAGCTCTCAATGACGGCGTAGCCATTGACCGTGTTTTAGTCGATCGAGAAAAGAATACAGAGGAGATTAGAAAACTGTGCCAAGAACGCCAAATTCCGCTTGAGGAAGGCTCGACCAACGACTTGTGGCGTATGTCAGCGGCAGGCCATGTTGACGCCCTCGCTCTTGTGGGACGCTTTCAAACCGATTCGATGGACGAATTGATGGCAAGAGGAGGGACTATCTGGTTCTTCGATGGAGTAACTTACTCAACAAATCTCGGCTTTGCCATTAGGGCCGCGGAGGTCAGCGGCGCTAATGGAGTGGTCCTTAATGTCGCAAAAACCCACGAAGAGCGAAGAACAATCCGGCGCGCTAGCATGCGAGCAGACCGCTTCATTCCGGTTATTTACAGCAGTACTGAGGAGATTCTTCAGTGCGCCAAGAAGCACAACTTAACAATAATTTCAGCTGAAGATATTGGCGATAGAGCACCTTGGGATGTCGATATGTCAGGTGACATATTGCTTGTTGTAGGTGCAGAACGTGAAGGCGTGAGTCGAACAACATTAGACGCCTCGGATTATATTGTAAGGCTGCCAATGGATGGATTTGTTCCATCTTACAATCTTCAGGTCGCAGTGAGCGTGCTTACCGTAGAGGCTCTCAAGCAAAGGATTGGTTAGTTTTTACCCATAAAGAGACCACCAAACCTCTTTTATGCGACTATATTCGGGGATAACGCATGTTCGGGGGCACTGATATGCAGATACGCCCTCGCAAAGTATTGTTTGTATTTGTTGCAGCCTTATTCATCATGCCAGGATGTTTGGATTTCGGTGGCACAGAAGAGGACACTAATACATCGGGGAATGGCCCGATAACTATCGAGGTCTGGCATACATTCGCGGCTGAAAGTAAAGAAGAGGAAACCTTCACTAATGCGGTAAGAGATTTTGAATCAGCTAACCCAAACATCACAGTTGAGATAACCTTGGTTCCGTTTGGTAATGCAGACCAGTTATTCATGACTGCAGCCCAAGGTGGTGAAGCACCAGATTTGATGCGATTATCTAGCGACCAATTAGGGGCTATTGGGGAAGTAAGAGTTGATGGTTTTCCTTTGTTAGAAGACCTCCGTCCACATTTGACACCACAAGATAGAGCACAATTTGAATCTAGAGCCCTTGAATCCATGCGCTACGGGGATGAGTTGTATGGCATACCAGCAAGTCAGGACTGTCTATCATTGATTTTCAACAAAGCATTATTTGATGCAGAAGGAATTGATTATCCCGATGAAGACTGGACTGAACAAGATCTGTTGGCAGCCGCTCAACAATTGACTAGGCAAGATGTTCAAGGACTTGCTTTACCAATCAAGACTGCTTATTGGTGGTTCCCAATTCAGGAAGGCTTCGGAGGTTCTCTATTTGATGAAAATGGCAATCCTACATTGGACTCTAATGGTTCAAGCGAAGCGATGAGTTGGATGTTAGATTTGGAACTGGAGCATGAAGTAGTTGCTACTGGTACTCAAATTGAGGGCATGAAAAACCAATTCATTACCTCAAAAGCAGCAATGATCGTTGATGGCCCATGGAATTGGGCGACTTACGAAGATAGCAGGCTAAACATCGGTCAAACACTACTGCCAACAGTTACAGAAACCGGTGAAAGAATGTCACCACTTGTCACCTACAAAGGCTGGACTGTTAGTAAGCAAAGTGCTCACAAGGTTGCCGCAACAGAACTTGCATTGTGGCTTTCTTCCGCTTCGGTTCAGAAAGAATTTGCCTTGGAGACATATACAATGCCAACCCACACCAGCCTTGAAACTGACCAAGAGATACTTGGAGATGAAGTAATTGCGGGATTCCTTGAACAAACTAAAGTTGCCACACCCGCACCCACCACTCGGGCAATGTCACTGGTTTACGGTCCTCTTTCAACAGCGTTTGAACAAGCATATACCGAGATTGCAACAACCTCTGATGCGTTATCAGATGCTAATGACGAGTTACTTTCACTAATTGATAATCTTCAACGAGCAGATCCAGTAAAGCCAAATATCGGTTATCGAACAATTCAAGTCAACATTACCACCGATGGCTCAACTAATTATTCGATTTATTTCGACGATGAATTACATACTGAAATTAGCCTCGATAGTGGCCAAGGAATTTCTTCAATGGGCTATGATAATTGTACCGCAGACGGTATTGAAATGAATCAGTTAGGCCAAGTTAGATTGCTGCCAATCGATGCCCAGAAAATTGAATGTAGCCTTACTGGTATGATTCCAAACCAGTTACATATTATTGAAGCATATGGAGGCTCAGAATTACTGTTTGTAACCGAAGGTTTGACAGGGGTTAGTGATGAACGGCCGGAATCTGGCGACACTTCCCCAGTAATGTTCGCTATCGGGGCGATTGTAATTTCACTTATCGCTTTGCTTAGCTATGCGAGATATCGCGACGCACAACTCGGCAGAACCAATTCTCGGCTTGCCCACTTCTACATCGCCCCAGCAATGCTTGCCCTCGCAGTGTTGACCTTTTATCCGGTAATGTATGGGTTTTGGCTATCATTCACCGACGCAGACCAAACCCATTTGGGCGAACAAGCATTCATCGGTTTGGCGAATTTCTGGGACGTAATTACTGCTTCAGGTTTTATTCGGGTGACGATATTTACCCTGGTTTGGACCTTAGTAAACGTAAGTGCGCATATTGGTATTGGCTTATTTTTAGCACTAATTTTACAGCGCGCGAACCTCAAAGGGAAAACCGCTTATCGCACGATTCTACTACTTCCTTGGGCAGTCCCGTCATATATTTCGGTATTAGTTTGGAAAGGAATGTTCCAGCCCGATGGCCTAATAAATGATTTAATTGGCACTGATATCAACTTCCTATCTGATCCTACGGGCGCACAAATCATTGTAATTCTAGTCAACATTTGGCTTGGTATTCCATTCATGATGATGTCAATCAGTGGTGCTTTACAGGCGCTGCCAAGAGATATGTATGAGGCAGCAAAAATAGACGGAGTAACCGGCTGGGATGCTTTCCGTCATCTGACTTTCCCGAATTTAAAAAGCGCCTTAGTCCCACTATCCTTGCTTGGATTTATTTGGACATTCAACATGTTCAATGTAATTTATCTAATGACGGATGGAGGTCCTGACCTTTACTTCGGTGAACCCGGACAAACAGATATTCTGATCACTTATGTTTACGATGTTGCATTCAGAGACGGTGCGTACGGCGTTGCTGCAGCGTGGTCAGTGATAATCTTCCTGATGTTACTAGCATTCTCTTGGACTTACATGAAACAAACTAACGCAACGGAGGCTGCAGCATGATTAGTGAGCGGGTAATACGTGCCTGGTATACTCCGGTTGAAGTGCTAACCTTGCGTACTTGGCTGGTAGTTGCTACCATCGTCAACGTGCTGCTACTAACATTTGATTATCTGCGCGGTGATGAAGAAATATTACTGATTGGTTTCCTTGCATGCGTATCTATTGCCGCACTGCGCACATCATTACCAGTTGCAAATAATCCTAATCAAAGGAACATTGCACTTGTAATTTCTCTAGTGATAGTTTCTCTTGGCATCTATCGCTTGATTTTAATGCCAAATTCCGTGTTTAATATTTGGCTCAATGCTTGGATTATTGTTCCCGGAGTAATCTCATTGTTTTGGCTCTCCAACCGCGCAGTGTCAGTTTGGGCAACGCGTGAGTTATCAGTGCCGGCAATTGAATACGGGCTCAAGCGGAATTTTGACTTGCATAAGAAGCATCAAAGCATTGGCTCACATACAACCCTTCTCCACTTTGTGGTGATTACACTCATTCCAATTGTGTGGATTTTCGACATTGCAGTATCTCCCGGAAATGCTCTAGGGGGAGAAATCGGTGACTCATTTAGCACTGAGCACTTCTCAAAAATCCTCGAAGGTGACTCGTTTTGGATTTGGTTTAGGAATTCACTAATTGTTTCGATAGGTACAAGTTTACTTGGTTTGGTAATTGCCATCCCTGCAGGATATGCTTTCAGTAGGTACAAATTCACTGGCCGAGATGTCTCAATGTTTGCTTTCCTATTGGTGCAAATGTTCCCAGGGATAATCATTCTAGTGCCTTACTTTCTAGTTATGAAAACACTTGGCCTACTAAATTCTCACTTAGGACTTATTCTAGCATACTGTGTAACAGCATTGCCGCTGTGCGTATGGATGTTGAAAGGTTTCTTTGATACAGTGCCACGTGAACTAGAAGAAGCGGCAACCTTAGACGGCTGCAACCAATTCCAAGTGTTCACTAAGGTAGTGTTGCCATTATCATTACCTGCAGTTGCAGTTACTGCGCTATTCAGTTTCTTAGCAGCTTGGAATGAGTTCCTCCTTGCTCTAACTTTCAATACTTCAAATGATATGTATACCTTGCCGGTTGGACTTGCCTCACTCATTTCCTCAACCGGACAAGCATGGGGTGACTTTGCTGCAGCCAGTATTTTGGTTAGCCTGCCGGTAGCCTTACTATTCCTATTCTTCCAGAAGTTCTTGATCGAAGGACTTGCAGCTGGAGGAGTAAAGGGGTGATACGATGGTTAGTGTGAATTATAATTCGGTATCGAAAAGATATGATGACGGCTTTGTCGCTGTAGATGGACTAGATTTGGAAGTAAAAGACGGTGAATTTTTGGTATTATTGGGGCCTTCAGGCTGTGGTAAATCAACAACTCTCAGAATGCTTGCTGGATTAGAAGAAGTAACTAATGGGGAAATACAAATCGACGGAGTGACAGTAAATCACTTGCCTCCGGGCGCTCGTGGCCTCGGCATGGTGTTCCAATCTTATGCCCTATACCTGCATATGACAATCGCGGACAATTTGTCATTCGGACTTAGAATGGCTAAAGGCGATGCTAAACTTAGTGGTGACGAGATAAAGCAAAGAATCCAAGAAGCGGCAGAAATGCTAGACTTAGTTGAGCATTTAGACAAGAAACCGAAGGAATTGAGCGGCGGTCAGCGGCAAAGGGTTGCCCTAGGTAGGGCATTGGTAAGGCGACCAAAGGTACTGCTTATGGATGAGCCACTTTCCAATCTTGATGCTGAACTAAGGCATCAAATGCGTAATGAAATTCGTAAACTGCACGACGAACTTGGTACTACGACAATCTATGTTACGCACGACCAAATCGAAGCGATGACTTTAGCAGACAGAATCGCAATTCTAGACAAAGGCGTACTACAGCAGCACGATGAACCACTAAATGCGTATCATAACCCAGCAAATGATTTTGTCAAAAGCTTCCTGTGTGAGCATATTGACGATTTAGTTAATACAGCAAATAGCCTATTCAAGAATACGAGCCAGCAGGAGTAGATAACATGAAGCAACAACTGACAATTGCAGCCTTATTTATTACCGTCTTAATCTTGCCAATGATTCCGGTATCTGCTGATAATCCGGACATCGATTATGACACCGGCGATACAGTATTTTCTTGGAGCGGAACTGCAACCACAGTCGAACTCATCGGCGAATGGGATTGGAATGAAGTCACCACATTGACAGAGGACTCAGGTGTTTGGTCAGCAGAGATAGACCTCGATGAAGGAATTTACTGTTACAAATTCATCATTGATGGAACATATGTCTACGACCCAAGCAACCCATATCGGGGATTCTGCGGAGATGTGGAAAATTCAGTTGTTAGAGTCAAAGATTCATCAAGACCAAATTTTGCGAGCGAGTTGAGCAATAATGATTTGATAATCACCTATCTTCCAGGAACAAGTGGCGCAATGCCTGATGGAACTCCCGTTGGATTAGAATCTGCTACTTGGGATTCAACCACTATGACTTGGACATTAGATACAACAATACTAGAAGATGGGAAGCATACTTTGAAATTAGAAATAAATGACTTGAATGGAAACCAAGCATATGATCATCTAGTACCATTTTGGGTCGGTGAACAAAGCGAATTTACCTGGGAAGATTCTTTAATTTACATGATAATGACTGACCGCTTCATCAATGGCAACGCCAGCAATGACGGCCAACCTACCGGCGCTGCTGCTGGTGCAGATTGGATGGGCGGTGACATCGAAGGGGTAACCCAGAAAATTCAATCAGGATACTTTGGCGACTTAGGTGTTAACGTACTCTGGCTAACACCATTCAATACCAATGCCCAAGGCACAGGAATCGCAGGTGATGGGGTTCACGATGTTTCAGCATTCCATGGTTATTGGCCGATTGAGCCAAGGCAGGTAGACCCAAGATTGGGAACTTCAGACCAATTGAAAGAGATGGTAGATGCAGCCCATACAGCAGGCATTAGGGTAATGATGGACTATGTGGTAAATCACGTACACCAAGATCATACATACTATCAAGATAATCCAGAATGGTTCAATCAAGGCTGTATTTGTGGTACGACAAATTGTGATTGGACTGAACACCGCCTTGATTGCCAGTTCACTTCCTACATGCCCGATGTCAACTGGAAGGTTAGAGAAGCATCTGAACAATTTATCGAAGATGCCCTGTGGTGGCTAGAAGAATTTGATTTAGATGGTGCAAGAATTGACGCGGTTAAACACGTTGATGACTTAGCAGCGACAAACTTAGCCACCCGAATAAACGAGCGATTTGAAACCGTTGGCACTGATTATTATCTCAAAGGCGAAACTGCAATGGGTTGGTCTGGTGATAGTTTGGAAGATAATCAGTTCCAATATGATACAATCAACCGATACATCGGCGCAGATTCTCTTGATGGTCAAGCAGATTTCGTTCTCTATCATGCAGTAGTCGACAACGTGTTTACTCAAGGTACGCGTGACTATCAGCACTTAGATTACTGGACTAATCGAAGTCAAGACCAATATGTTCCCGGTGCAGTAATGGTGCCATATGTGGGTAGTCATGATGTCTCTCGTTTAGCAAGTAGGGCAGATGTCGGCACCAATGACGCATACAATCAGTGGCAAGAGCAAGGATTACCGGGCCAGCCAGGGACAGATGAAACCTACCAAGCTGTGTTGCAGGCATACGGTTGGCTGTTGACAACTCCCGGAGCACCATTGTTGTATTACGGCGATGAATATGGCGAATATGGCGGCGCAGATCCAGACAATCGGCACATGTATCGTGATTCAAACAACTGGAATCACAGAGAGGCCGGTTTGTTTGAAAACATTTCAGCATTGGGTCAATTAAGATATGATTCAATTGCATTAAAGCAGGGTGAATACTCAACTCGTTACGCTAGCCCAGATTTGTTAATTTACGATATGACTCATGAACAACAAACGATGTCAATAATCCTTAATCGAGGCCAGGCAGCTACTTATGATGGCTTTGATAATGATGATTTAGTAAGGTTTGGCAACTCAGTAATTTCATCGACCACTACTTCAGTACCAGCAAATTCGGTAACCGTCATTGAGCACGATGCGGTAACCGCTCCGCCGCCACGTGTTGATGACAGCCACTGTTTAATTGTCCATAATTTCACCATGAATGAGACATACCATGCCACCCTAGACCTCACAAATACTTGTAACAAAGATATACAATATCCAGGAGTAAACAGTACTGTAGATAATCCGTTGGTTGAGGGTTTGTATGATTATACCGAATGGTTCTACATGATGCCTCCAGTGTCTACATACAATATGTCTTGGCAATTAATGGTCAATGAAACCATACCAAATGGCACAGACATCACTCTCACTTTTGCTGCCGTAATATTAGGATGTAGTGATGAAGATGAATCCCAGTGGCATTTTTGTCCAACATCTACGCTAAGCCATACTTTCACCGTGATTACTGAATCCAGCACTTCCAACAACACCAATGAAACAGTTGAACCAGAGCCAGTACTAGGTTGTACAGATTCACAAGCGACTAACTTTGACTCTACTGCGACTGAAGATGATGGCTCTTGTGAATATCCACCCGAACCAATCCCGGGTTGTATCGATGATACAGCCACAAATTTTGATGCTGAGGCTACTCAGGACGATGGCACTTGCCAGTATGAAACCGAACCAGTTGACCAATGCGTCGATGTATTCTGCGATGCATGCCCTGCCGGATGGACAACGGTGCCTGCAGAAGAGGGTCAATGCTGTCCAACCTGCCAGCAGCCCAGCGACAATAATCAAACAAATACTACAGACTTAGACAATGATTCTCAAACAACCACAGATATTGAGGACCAATCATCCTTTACTGACTTCGCGAGGACCGGCCTTGCAGTCGCTGTTTTCTGTGGCCTTGTGGTGTTATTATTTACCACTATGAGAAAGCGATAATCACTCAAACGCGTCGTAGAATCGCTTGTATTCTGAGATCATTCGGGCGCCAGTAAATCTTGCCGAAGTTGCAATACTTGAGCGCATGATGTTAGCCCATACAGAGCCGCCTTTTTCCCATGCTGGAATGACATCATTTTCCAATACTGAATATATGTTATCAGCGTCTCTATCGTCATTTCTATCATCTTCTGATTCGCCAATTGCCCAACCATTAACTCCATGTTGACAACCTTCAGGCCACCAACCGTCTAGAATTGAGCAATTTGGCACACCATTCATGGCGGCTTTCATGCCTGAGGTTCCAGAGGCTTCCATCGGCCTGACCGGGTTGTTTAGCCAAATATCAACGCCACTAGTAATCGCTAGGCCAGTATCCATGTCATAATTTTCAAGGAAAGCAACTGGTATCTCTTGCTCTAGATGTTTTGCACTACCATAGATATCGCGAATTAATTGCTTTCCACCATCATCTCTTGGGTGGGCCTTGCCGGAAAAGACAAACTGGATTTTACCTCCACCAATTCTACTTAATCTTTCAAGGTCTTTGAACACCAAGTTAGCTCTCTTGTAGGTAGCAAATCGTCTAGCGAAGCCGATAGTCAAACGCTCTTCTTCTAACTCAACACCTGTTGAAGCCTTGACAAGCTCACGGAAGATTCGACGGTTTTTCCCCCTTGCTGCAAGCAAATCGTCATCGGATAGTGTTCCAGCATAGCCTAATTGAGTTGGGTCAACCTTCCAACCAGGCAATTTCTCGTCAAACAATGCAGACATTGTTGGAGACGTCCATGTTATGTGGTGGACGCCATTGGTCAAGGGATGAATGTGATAGTTATCGAACATAGTCGATGCTACTTGAGCATTCAAGTTTGATACTGCATTTACCTGTTCAGCAAGGGCGACAGCGAGATGGGACATTGAACATCTTGCGCCATCCTCTGGATCGCCAACCGATTTTACTAATTCTACAGCATCTTCCGGCATTAAATCACCTAGAACCTCATTGACGTCATCCCATTCAAAACGGTCGTGACCTGCCGGAACCGGTGTATGAGTCGTGAACAAAATTTTCTTACTCAAATCTTCTCTAGTCCAGCCTTGAGATAATAATTCAAGCAAAGCAAAAGTGCAATGCCCTTCATTTAGATGCAGTCCAGAGAAGTTTTTCTTTAATTTGTTTAATAGGCGAACACCGCCAACGCCAAGTAAGTATTCTTGACGGATTCTAACATCGTCATCACCGCCATAGAGCCTGGCGCCAAGGCGCTGATGATATTCAGAATTTTTTGGGTGGTGCGTATCCATAAAATAAACCGGCACAACATGGCCAGTTACTCCAACAACTTCGACTTTCCAAATTTTAGCGTGGATTGTTCCCTCATCTAATGGTAATGTTAAATCAAGCCCAGTATCAATGAGGTGGTCAGCTGGATCAATTGCACCGAATGTTTCGGTTTGATTTCCGTCATTATCGATATGTTGTCGTCCATAACCCTCTCGATAGAGCAAAGTCACGCCAACCAAATCTATCTCAGCATCGGCAGCAGATTTCACATGGTCCCCTGCCAATACTCCTAGTCCGCCAGAATAAGTGTGTAATTCTGACCATAAACCGATTTCCGCAGTAAAGTAGCCCACTAGTCCCATTCGATGCTACCGTAAGTTAGGGGGGTTATCATACTGCCTCTAAATGCTTAAACCCTAGAACGACAAATCTTCCCATTGGAAGCGCCACTGCCAATTGCCCTGCTCAACGCCAGGAACATTCATTCTTCCAGTTGAGTCCAATCGTAATATATCTTGCAACGGGATAATACACAAAGGTGCAGGGCATTGCTTAGCCAATTCAATCATCGACCCAACTACATCCGTTGATTGACCGGTTAATTGCCTAACATTTGCTTTTGCAGTGTCATCTAATGTCTGCCACCATCCTAGGGTAGTATCATTATCGTGAGTTCCAGTGTAAACGACTTGCATTGAATTGATGTTGTGCGGATGATGCGGGCTATCGCTGGCATCTTCTCCAAACCCAAATTGTAGAATAGCCATGCCGCGCAAATTAAATTGTAGCCGTAGATCAATGACTTCTTGAGGAATTATTCCCAAGTCTTCGGCAATTATTCTTGATTCATCCCCCGCAACATCTACTAAGGCTTTGATAATCTTATCTTTCGGAGCACTTTGCCACTGTCCAATTACTCCATCCTCTGCCTCTCTTGGTACTGCCCAAGCAGAATGGAACCCTCTGAAGTGATCAATTCTAACAATGTCGAATAGTCGAAGCATACGCGCCATCCGTTCTCGCCACCAAAGCCAATTTGACTTTTCATGCTCATCCCAGTTGTAAAGCACAGTATTCCATTTTTGACCAGTTTCACTGAAGTAATCAGGCGGCACGCCAGCTACAACCACCGGTAAACCATTCTCATCTAGTTGGAATAACTCAGGGTTAGCCCAAACATCAGCAGAATGATGAGAAATGAAAATGGGTAAATCTCCTATCAAGTCAATACCGATATAATTAGCTCTATCTTTCATCGTTAGCCATTCATGCTGGAAAATTCCTTGCCGCACAATTTCGGGATTGATTCTTTCTCGCCACTTTGTCAACGCACTAGGATCACGATTACGTAACTCATCGGGCCACTCAGTCCAATTTTTTCCAGGGTAGTGTTCGGTAATCGTGGCAAATAATGCCCAATCCTCAAGCCAGTAATCCTCATCAGACAAATCTCCGACAATATCACTCGAACAGATGCCGTGGTGTCCGGCAAAAGCAGAGGGAGAGGCATATGGCGAATTATGTTCATCGGGCGGAGTCAATGGCAAGAATTGCCATTTTGAGTAGCCATTTCCCTTTAGAAAGTCAAGAAACCTATCACTATCGGATATCTTGCCGGTAGGTAATGAGGTTAAGTGGCACAGAACGCCCGTTTCTCGCCCCATGCTTATAAGCGCCGACAATAAACCCTTTCAAGTTATCACATTCAGCCAAAGCCGATGAGAGGGACTGCTGTATTCATTGTGCTTTTGTTTTGTTTACAGGCCGGAATGGGCTTTGTTTCAGCAACAACTCCAGAAACTATTACCGTTGACGGTGATGTTTCTGAGTGGTCTGCTGATGCCGAAATGGCAACCGATAGTAATGGAGTATCACTTCATGTAACGTGGGATGCAGACAATTTCTATGTTGCTTGGACTGGTACAGATTGGGCTTCAATCACTGACGGTGCCGATTTATTCGTTTACTTCAACACCAGTGAAAGCGGCTCGGTTTTGACTAAGGATTGGAACTTTGCCCACACTCTACCATTTGCAGCGGATTATGGCTTTGCTTTGGAAGATTCTTCTTACAACCAGTATTTTTCCTACGATGGTTCATCATGGGCTGACCAAGGAACATTAGATAGCACAGACATGTATGTCGGCTGGACCGACAACCCAACAACTGAAATGGCAATCCCTTGGACTGCAATTGGTAGCCCAACAACTCTGCAATTCATGATTTATGCTCAATGGCAAGACGAAGGACACGTTTGGACATCCTTCCCAAGTGAGAACCCAAGTAGTTCAAACGGCGCAGAAACCTTCACCCACTATTACCACATTGACAACATCAACAATGCTACTTCACCAAATTCCTTACCTGTCATTGAAGCAGGCGGAGTCGAGAAGGTTGACGATGCACTGAACCTAGCAATCATTTTCCACCAACACCAGCCATATTACAAGAACAAATTAACCGATACTTACGAAATGCCGTGGGTTAGAGTTCACGCAATGACTGAGTACGTTGATTCACCAGGAATCCTCGCACAGACCGGTACAAAAGTCACCTACAATCTAGTTCCATCATTTATCGAGCAGTTGGTTGATTATTATGAAAACGAACCATTGGATGACCACACAGACATGGCTAAGCGCCCATGGCCAGAAGGCGGTTATCCAAATGCTACAGCACTCGAATTACACACTATGCAATTCCAGTCATTCTGGAACAGCGGCTGGATTTACAATGTCTCAGAAACTGGTCATATTCAATCATGGTTGTATCCATCTAGCAATCGCTACTCAGAGCTATACGATATGACTCTGCACAATCTCAAGCCAGCCACTATCATGAGTGATACTTTACTCAACGAACAGGATTATCTTGATCTGCAGGTACTGTGGTACCTTTACCAATTCTCGCCAGATTATGTTCTCGGTGAATATGATGCTAGCCATTACGATCAAGGCTTGATTGACTTATTCATGCAACCAGGACAGTACACTCATGCTGATTTGATGTACGTGGTTGATCG
>VMHT01114459.1_pt1 | contig 17074 bp, 30 predicted proteins | sample 4693611 | NCBI WGS metagenome assembly VMHT01 (sample SAMN12280063, study PRJNA550983) | marine metagenome | isolation source: seawater sampled from same location over 5 years 0.02-0.2 micron viral filtrate | place: USA: collected off the coast of southern California halfway between the port... ...
AGGCAAGGTGGTTTTATTCGTACTCGTGCTGATTATGAGGACGATGACATTCATGGGTACAGAAGGCGTAAGGAGTATTATTGATGGCCGACAGAAAGAAGAAGCCTTTTACAAAAAAGCCAAATGTAGGCAAACCTTTCGATAAACAAGGGCGTTTGGCAGATTTGGTCCGCGCTCTTTCCGGTGTGAAAATGCCTTTTGACAAAAGCTTGAAAATGCAAGAAGGCGGAGAAGTCCCTGCCAAGTTCAAGGGTTTTTCCAAGCTCCCTGAAGAAGTTCAGATGAAGATGAACCCGCAAGCTGCCAAGAAATACAAGAATGGCGGAGCCGTAATGGCTGGTCGTGGCAATAGTTTTAAAGGAACAAGGTAATGGCTAAAAAAGAAAAAGGCGAACGTTCAATAATTGCTCCCAAAGGTGGAAAAATTGTTCATACAGGAAGGTTTCGTCTTCCTGATGGAACGATTAGAGCCATGCCAGAGCTTGGTATGACAAATGTAAAAACACCAACAAAAATGGAAGAAGGTGGCGCTGTAAGGGGTGGTGGTTCAGCCATTTCTGGCACACAGTTCCGTGGTGTGAGGTAACTATATGTTGTATAAGGGCTTTGAGGCTGACTTCTGGAAATGTGCCTCTTGCCCTTCTGCGGCACGGCTATGTGACCCACACCACATAGCGCCGATGTCAGCCTCACCAAAAGGAGTGAATAATGGCAGTTGAAAAAGGTATCGGCGCTGGTGGCGATATGTCATTGGATGATATAGACCCATCCGAAATCGACATCATTACGCTGCCTGACAACCCTCAAGTCATGGAAATGCCTGATGGCTCTGCAATCATAGGTCAGATTGAAGAGCAGGTAGAAATGGCCCCAATTCCGTTTGATGCCAATTTAGCTGATTACATTGATGAATCTGATCTTGCAAAAGTATCGTCTGACTTAGTTAGCGATATCGAAGAAGATTTGTCATCACGAAGTGATTGGGAAGCAACGTACAAGCGTGGCATTGATCTTCTTGGCATGGAGTATGATGAACGTAGTGAGCCTTTCGCTGGTGCTACTGGTGTTGTTCATCCTTTGTTGTCCGAGTCTGTAACGCAATTTCAGGCACAAGCTTATCGTGAAATGTTACCTGCTGGTGGGCCTGTTCGCACACAGATCATGGGCGCTGAGTCTCCAGAGGTATCTGCACAGGCAGAGCGCGTTAAGAATTATATGAATTACATGCTCACCTATGAGATGGAGGAGTATGATCCTGAAACGGATCAGATGTTATTCTATCTGCCGATAGTGGGTTCTACCTTCAAAAAGGTTTATTTTGATCCGCTGCTTCAGCGCGGTGTAAGCAAGTTTGTTCATGCAGAGGATTTGGTTGTGCCTTACGGCGCTACTGATCTTTTGACATCACCGCGTATTACGCATGTCATCAACATGGACAGCAACGAAGTACGCAAGATGCAGCTTGCTGGTTTTTACCGTGATGTTGATCTGCCGTCATCTGGCAATAGTTCTTCTGATTATTCTGATGTTCAAAGTGCAATTGACGATGCGCAAGGCGTAGAGCTGTCTGGCCCATCTTACGAATTAACCTTGTATGAGGTTCATACATCTTTGGACTTAGACGGCTTTGAAGACATGAATATTGATGGTGAGCCAAGTGGTTTGAAGATTCCGTACATTGTCACCATTCTGGAGTCCACTGGTGATGTTCTGGCTATAAGGCGCAACTTTAATCAAAACGATCCTTTGATGCGTCGTCAGCAATACTTTGTTCACTACAAGTTTTTGCCCGGTCTTGGCTTTTACGGATTTGGACTTACCCACATGATTGGGGGTCTATCTCAAGCCTCTACCAGCATACTGCGTCAGCTTATCGACGCTGGTACGCTATCTAACTTACCGGCTGGCTTTAAGGCTCGTGGTGCGCGGATCAGGGATGAAGATGAGCCTCTGCAACCGGGTGAATTCCGTGATATTGACGCTGCGGGCATGGATATACGTCAATCCATCATGACATTGCCGTTCAAAGAGCCGTCATCAACGCTTTACCAGCTTATGGGTACTCTTATTGATTCTGGTCGTCGTTTTGCGTCCATGGCTGACATGAAAGTTGGCGAGATGAGCGGCGAAACGCCGGTTGGTACCACCATGGCCATTATGGAGCGTGGTACCAAGGTGATGAGTGCCATTCATAAGCGCCTTCATTACTCTCAGAAGCAAGAATTTAAGCTTTTATCCTCTATTTTTGCCAAGTTTAGCGCTCCTATGTACCCATATGCGGTTCCGGGTGCGCCACCGGAGATAAAACAGTCTGATTTTGACGACAGAATCGACGTTTTGCCGGTATCTGACCCGAATATCTTCTCTATGTCGCAGCGTATTGCGCTTGCACAGACACAATTGCAGCTTGTGCAGTCAAATCCAGAAATTCATGGCGGTCCACAGGGGTTATATCAGGCTTATCGTAAGATGTATGAGGCTTTGGGCGTTACTAACATTGATTCTATCTTGCCAAGACCGCCTGAACCGCAGCCAATGAACCCTGCGCGTGAAAACCAAGAAGCACTACGCAATCAGCGGTTACAGGCGTTTCCACAGCAGAACCATGCCGCTCATATTGAGGCACATCTGGCAATGTTGGCCACACCTATTGCTCAGACCAATGCAAACATCGTTATGACGTTGCAGGGGCATATTTCAGAGCATATTGGCATGATGGCCGAGATGCAGTCTCAGCAGGAAGTCTTTAGTACCTTGCCACCTGAAGCCCAGATGATGATGCAGCAAGATCCTATGATGATGCAGCAAGTTCAGACGGAGATAGATAATCTTGCGGCGGTCAAGATTGGTGAGCTTACAGAGCAATATGCACAGGCTGTATCTCCATCCGAAGGGACTGACCCACTGGTGGCTATTAGGCAACAGGAGCTTGCTCTGCGAGGCGCAGAGATACAAGAGAAGTCACGTCAGTTTGAACAGAAACAGGCGATGGACGAAGAGAAGGAGCGCAATGATGTACTTCTTGCTCAACAACGACTTGATTTGCAAGAAGAGGCAAATGAAGAGCGTATAAAGGTGGCTCAAGATCGTGTACAGGCTCAACGTGATATAGCCGCTGCAAATCTAAGAAATAGGAGGCAGTAATGTCAGCCAGTTCAATTGGTCGCCAAGTAGCGGAAGTGCAGAAGTCAAAGAAAGTGGAGAGGCGTCATGCCCTTGAAGCGAGGAAAATCCCAGAAGTCGATAAGCAGCAACGTGAGCAAGCTAATGTCGGAGGGGTATCCCCAGAGACAGGCAGTAGCGATAGCGTTGTCGAAAGCGGGAAAATCGAAGTCAAGCCGGTCACAAAAAAAGCGTCAGCAAAAAAAGCCTCAACAAAGAAAAAGTCCGCAAAGAAAAGCTAATGGCGGTACCGTTTCTCGCTTTTCCAGCATAGCTAGGCCGCAAAGATTTTTAGGAGTTAGATAATGGCTGACGACGACTACAAATCTGAATCTTTGAAGAAAACCCCTTCCATGCAAGATGTAATGCTTGCTTTGGGCGATGAGAGACGAGAGATTTTGCGGTTAGCTATGGAGGCAGCAAAGAAGGGGTATAAATATGATTACAAAAATAAACAATATGATTTCAACTTTGCTAAAGGTGGTGCGGTCTGTCGTGGGCAAGGTAGTGTCAACCGTAAAAGAAATTTTCGCGTCACTTAGGGGAAAGTAATGTCTCCCAAAAAATTTGAGCAAGGAACAGCCTATGCGCAGTACGACCTCGACGGAGATGGGGAAATAACTGATGCTGAACTTGCTCATGCAAAGGAAATACGACAAGCAGAACATGAGATGCGAAAGCTTCGCGCTCAACGACGCATGGCAACTGCTAGTCTTGCCGCGATGGCAACGTTTACTACGGCCATGTTTTTTGTGGATATTGAGAGGGTGAATGCTCTTTCAGACATTAGCAATCTTTTCTATATTAGTGGCGCGGGCATTGTGGGTGCCTATATGGGGGCATCTGCTCTTATGGGTAAAAGGGGTTAGGAGGGCGTTTTGTTACAAGCATTGATTGGTCCTATTAGTGGGCTTGTTGGCTCATGGATGGACAAGAAGACAGAAGAGCAGCGTGGTAAATCTGCTGTTGCGAAAGCAAAGGCTGAAGCTGAAGCTGCTGTAATGGTTTCTGCGGCGACATCAACCGCCGATTGGGAAAAGTTGATGGCTAAAGGTAGCCAGAATTCGTGGAAAGACGAATGGCTTACCATTTTGTTCAGTATTCCGCTTATATTAGCCTTCTGTGGCGATTGGGGCAGGAATATTGTGGCACAAGGCTTTGCTGCCTTGGAAGCTATGCCTGATTACTATCAGTACACTTTGGGTGTGATTGTGAGTGCCAGCTTTGCTGTAAGATCAGCGACCAAGTTTTTTGGTAAAAAGTAATGGACGCTCTGAATATGGCAGAGTATCTGCTAAAGAACATACGTCAGCAAAAAGCGGATATGACGCAGAGGTTGGCGGATGGTGCGGTAGAAACCATACAGGACTACCGGTTCATGGTGGGGCAAATACGCGGACTGACCCAATGTGAGGATTTGATTAGAGCCGCGATGAAAGGTGTGGAATTAGAGGATGGCTAAAAAGTTATTTGTGCCAGAAAGAATGTCAAAACCTTCTGACGCTCCAAAGTCAGATATACCCCCAGCGATAGATAAGGCTTTTAACGACGACGACGCAGACAGCAAGAACAATGAAGATCCCTCAACGATGGATGTTTCAGTTCTTGACCGTTTGCCACAGCCTGTAGGATATCGCTTGCTTGTAATACCTTATTACATGAAAGCAAAAACCGCTGGCGGCATTTACATACCAGATAAGGTTCGTGAGCGAGAAAGCTTTGCAACAGTTGCGGCCTACGTCGTAAAGGTTGGCCCCGATGCTTATATGGATGCGCAAAAATTCCCAACAGGGCCATGGTGTGGTGAGAAATCGTGGGTATTAATGGGAAGATATGCCGGAAATAGGTTCAAAGTGGATGGTTTAGAGGTTCGCCTCATAAATGACGACAATATTATCGCTACTATTCTTGACCCTGCCGATATTTCGTATGTATAGTGTGGAGCATGGAAATGAACGAACAAAATCAAAATCAAGAAGTTGAAGCGGAAGCAACAAATGTTTTCGACATTGAGGATGTAGATACTCCTCAAAAAGAAAACATTTCTGCATCCAATGATGATGATTCTAGTACAATTGTACCTAATGAATCTGACGACTCTGATGAGCTTGAAAACTATAGTGAAAGAGTTCAAAAGCGTATTAACAGGCTAACTGCTGATCGCAAAAGGGCGATTGAAGAAAATGAGGCAGCTTACCAATACGCTAATCAAGTAAAGCATCAAAATGATGAGTTGCGTAAGCGAATAGACGCTTTAGATAAGGGCTACATTAGCGAATACGGTTCTCGTGTAGAAACGCAGGAAGCGGCAGCTAAAGCAATTCTGAAGGACGCATATGACGCTGGAGATACTGATAAGATCGCAGACGCTAACTCAGCTTTAGCTCAGTTGGCAGTGGAAAAAGAACGTTTGCGTGTGCAAAAGGCTCGTTCTGACCAGCAAGCTGAAGCACAACAACAAGAGCAAGTTGTTCAGCAACAGTCACCACAGCGCCCTCAACAACTTGATCCAAAATTAAAAAATTGGATTAGTAATAATCCTTGGTTTGAAACCGACAGAGCGCTTAGAGGCGCGGCAGAAGGTATTCATGAGCAAATCGTTGCTGAAGAGGGTTTTGATCCATCTACAGACGAATATTATGCAGAGATTGATAGGCGTATGAGCGTCTTTCTCGACAGAAAACAGGGGGGTCAGCGCAACGCTCAAACTGTCGCCCCTGCGTCCAATGGACGGTCAGCTACCAAAAAGAGCGGGAAACAAACGGTAACATTGACCGAAGGTCAAATGGATTTTTGCCGGAAAATGAAAATATCTCCCGAGCAATATGCCAGAGAGGTACTAAGGCTTGAAAAGCAAAGGAGTGCTTAATGAGCAATCGTGCAAGCCGGGATTCGCAAACCCGTGAAACAGAAATGCGTACTGCCGATTGGAAGCCACCTTCAACGCTTGAAGCGCCCGAAGCTCCTGTAGGGTATAAACACAGGTGGATTCGCGAGTCGATCATGCATCAAGATGATCGTAATAACATTCACAAGCGTCGCCGAGAGGGGTACGAACTGGTTCGTGCAGAAGAGTATCCTGAATTTGACGCACCTGTGATTGACGAAGGCAAGAACGCTGGCGTAATTGGCGTTGGGGGACTTCTTCTTGCAAGAATCCCAGAAGAAATTGCGGATCAGAGGAATGCTCATTACCAGAACATTACTCAAAACCAAATGGAAGCTGTGGATCGTGATTGGATGCGTGAATCCAATGCTGCGATGCCAAAGCTTAAACCGCAACGCTCTACCTCTGTGTCATTTGGTGGCCCAAAGGTAGCTGATTCTTAGGAGATAAAAAGATGGCTAATCAAGATGCCGCTTTTGGCCTACGCCTATCGCGTTCAGGCAATGGCTCCGATCTGATTGGCATGCAGAATAAGTATCGTATTGCTGCTAGCTACGGCACTGCAATTTTCCAAGGTGACCTTGTAACGGTTGCTACTACTGGAACAATTGTTCGTGTTGCTGCTGGTGATAATGCGCTCATTCTGGGTGTTTTTAACGGATGCCGTTTCACTGACCCGACTACCGGAAAAGAAACCTTTTCCAATCATTACCCAGCCTCTACAAATGCTAGCGATATTGAAGCCTTTATTATTGATGCGCCACATGCTCAATATGAGATTCAAGCTGATGCTGCATTCCCTGTAGCGGATCTGTTTGGTAATTTCGACATTGTTGATGCGACTGCTGGAAGCACTATTTCCGGCACTTCTCGTATGGAGCTTGACGTAACGACTGGCGCTACTACTGCCGCTCTCGCGCTCAAGGCTATCGACATTTCCACAGACCCAGAGAACAGCGATGTTAGCTCTGCTAATACAAATGTAGTTGTTGTTATCAACAATCATTTGTTTAGCGCTGGCACTGTTGGCTTGGCATAAGGAGGCTGATCAATGGCTATTTCTCGCGCCCAACTAGCGAAAGAGCTAGAACCCGGCCTCAACGTTCTGTTCGGAATGGAATATGATCGTTACGATGCCGAACATGCCGAAATATACGAAACAGAATCTTCAGATCGTGCATTTGAAGAGGAAGTGATGTTGGTCGGTTTTGGAAACGCTCAAACCAAATCAGAAGGCGCAGGAGTGCAATTTGACTCTGCAAACGAAGCATATACTGCTCGTTATACGCACGAGACAATTGCTCTTGCATTCGCGCTGACCGAGGAGGCCCAAGAAGATAATTTGTATGACCGCCTTGGCGCTCGTTATACACGAGCGCTTGCTCGTTCTATGGCTCATACAAAGCAGGTAAAGGCAGCAGCAACGCTTAACAATGCGTTTGATGCCAACTTTACTGGTGGTGACGGTAAAGAGCTTTGTGCTACTGACCATCCACTTGCTGGTGGTGGCACTTTCCGTAATGAACCATCAACTGCGGCAGACCTCAACGAAACCTCTTTGGAGAATGCTCTTATCGACATCTCCACTTTCGTTGATGAGCGCAATATGATTATTGCTCTCCGTGGCATGAAGCTTATTGTTCCGCCACAGCTTCAGTTTGTTGCTGATCGTCTACTTGAGTCAACGCTTCGTGTCGGTACTGCCGACAACGATTTGAACGCTACAAAGAATATGGGAATGATTCCTGAAGGTTATACCGTAAATCACTTCCTGACTGATCCTGATGCGTTCTTTATCAAGACAGACACTCCAAATGGCTTTAAGCACTTTGAACGTGCGCCATTGGCGACAAATATGGAAGCAGACTTTGATAGCGGCAATATGCGATTCAAAGCTCGTGAGCGTTACAGCTTTGGCTTCTCTGACCCACGTTGTGTGTTCGGTTCACCCGGTGCATAACTAGAATAATTGTTCGGAAAAGGGCGGCTTTTCAGCCGCCCTTTTTTTGTGTATAGTTTTTTTACCCCTGACAGTCGTTTGTGCGGCTGACACTAGCCACGACAGGAGATAAGCATGGCTAATACTACTTTTAGCGGTCCCGTCCGTTCCCAAAACGGTTTCCAAATGTTTACGAAAAACGCCACTACAGGCACTATTACCGTGACTAGCGGTGATAAAATGGCTGCGGAAGCTGTTGGCAGTGCTGGTATCGAAGGTACAGCAGCCGTATATATCACCACAGTTGTTCGTGATCACAGTGACACTTCAACTGGTGTAAACATTGTTAAATCAACAATTATGATTGATCTTACAGGTCTTAAGGATGGCGGAACTGCTGGCGATATTATTGGTAAAGACGGTTCAGGTGTTGCCTATATCGCTCAAGTTACCACAGCCAACCAAGGCACAGTTTTTGGTGTCACGATGACATGCTTAGAAGCTCCCGCTGGCGGAAGCGCAGATATTGATCTGTTTTCTGCCACTGAAGGCACTGGTGTTAATGATACTGGTATTGGTGCTTTGACTGAAACACAAATTATTAATGCTGGAACGCAAGCTGCTGGAACATTCACCGCTGGTGGGGATATAGCTGCTGATCAGTACCTTTATCTTGTTAGCCAAGGTACAGGTGATGCTACATACACTGCTGGTCGTTTCATGATTGAAATTATCGGTTACGATACAGCAAGCTAAGTAGGAGGCTAACATGGCTGGCCCAGTAAAAGCCTTTAACTATGCTCAAGGATCTTCTGCTGCTGTTGTAGGACCAGCCCGCTCTCGCATTCGTCAAATTATAATTTTTGCGGACGCGGCTGGCGCTTTTACAATCAAAGATGGCAGTGGGTCTGGTGAAACATTAATTACGCAAACATTCCCAACGGGAATACATCACCTCAATATCCCAGATAACGGTATTATTGCTACGAATGGTGCGTTTGTATCTGCTTTCACCGGATCTAATAATCAACTGACCATTTTCTTGTCGTAGAAACGTTCATGGCTAGTTCTAAGGGCGAAATGCCTAAAAGAAACAAAAAGAATTTCCGCCCCACAAAATCTGGGGCGGGAATGACTAAAGCTGGCGTTGCGGCTTACAGACGTAAAAACCCCGGTAGCAAACTGAAGACAGCAGTTACGGGCAAGGTAAAGCCCGGTAGTAAAGCAGCGAAGCGCAGAAAGTCTTTTTGCGCGAGGTCTGCCGGTCAGATGAAAAAGTTTCCAAAAGCGGCAAAAGATCCAAACAGCCGTTTAAGACAGGCTCGTAAAAGGTGGAAGTGTTAATGAAAGCGGAAGAAGTTTTAAAGCTCTTGGAAAAGCACGAGGAAGAGTGCAGTCAAAGATATGCAGATATTCAAGATAAATTAAAATCTTTAGATAATCGCATGTGGGGTATTATGATTTTAATTGTCGTAGCGGCTGGATTGGAGCAATTGTTGTAATGGCTATAGGCCGCTCACAAATGAGCAGGCAGATATCTAAGCCTCCACGAAAACGTAAGGAAGGTAAGAAATTGGCAACCAAAAAAACAACTAAAAAACCAAAGTCAAAAAGCAAGAAGTCATCAACACCTACAAACCCATCTTTGTATGCAAGGGTAAAAGCCGAAGCTAAGAGAAAATTTGATGTATATCCAAGCGCTTACGCAAATGCTTGGCTTGTCAGGACGTATAAAAAACGTGGTGGTGGGTATAGATAATGAGCCTTAAAGAGTGGTTTGGAAAAGGCCCAAAAGGTGATTGGGTTGACATTGGCGCTCCTAAAAAGGACGGCAAATTTCAAGCTTGTGGACGCAAATCAACAAAAGGTTCAAAAAGAAAATATCCTAAATGTGTGCCGCGTTCAAAGGCGCGGTCTATGTCAAAATCTCAGATAAAGAGCGCAGTTTCTAGGAAGAGAGCAAAGGCGCAGGGCGTTGGTGGAAAACCAACAAACGTCAAAACATTCTCCGGAAAAAAACCTAAGAAGATGGAAGATGGTGGTGCAATTATGGCGGAAATGCAACCTAGAAAGCGCAAGGTAAATCGTCAACCAAAGGACGGAATGATTGCAAGAGGGTGTGGGGCCGTCTTAGAACCAAAAAGGAAAGCCACAAAATTGAGATAGTTCATGCTTTCTTATTGTATGTATTTGTTGGTCTAGGTGAAGACCGTAGGCTTGTTAGTAATGATATGTATTTTCGCAGTGTCGATGACTGCGTGTACTTTGCACAACGGTTGCATAAACAAGGACAGAAGATCACATCTTATTGTTTGCCAACAATGGTAGATGAAGACACGAAGGTATACTGATGGATCCAATTTCTGCAATGGCAACCGCTTCAGCGGCATTCGGAGCGCTTAAAAAGGGCTTTGCTATTGGTCGCGACATTGAGTCTATGGCTTCTGATTTATCGCGCTGGATGGGCGCTCTATCTGACCTTGATCAGATGGAAAAAGAGGCAAAAAATCCCCCCATATTCAAAAAATTGTTTTCTGGCCAAAGCATAGAGCAAGAGGCCATAACGACTTTTGCCAACAAGCAAAAAGCACAGCAGCAGCGGTACGAGCTTCAGCAGTGGATTTCTCTGACCATGGGCAAGTCAAAATGGGATGAGCTTGTGAAAATGGAGGGCCAGATTCGCAAACGCCGCAAAGAAACCTTGTATAAACAAAGAGAGCGTCGGCGTAAGTTTGTAGAAATTGTAGCATGGATAATTGTGATTGGAGCAGGTTTTGCTGCACTAACCGCTTTTGTCATGTTGCTAAAGTCGCACACAGCACTTGCCGATCAGATGACAACATGTCGTAAGGTTAAATGCGAGAAGCTAGAGGATCGCCAGACGCTTTGTATTTTTAGGGGTCAGAACAACACGATTGAGTCGCAGTTTTTTGAGTATTTGGAATTTATACCAAGTGAATACCAGTGCAAATACGATCCCAGCGCCCGCAAGGACATAACGATACAGGAAACACTGAAAGCCATTCGGGACAGTCAGAAATGAAACATAATTTATCTTCAACTCCTAAAGTGTCTAAGTATATAGAAACATGGATTATGAAAGACTTATCTCCTGTTGATAAGGAAACTGGTTTTGCACTTTGCCCATATGCTAAAAAATCTTGGTTAGACGATAGAGTCAAGGTTGTCTCATGTGATGGAGATTTATGGGATAGAGTAGCTGAAGAATGCACTAGCTTTGATTCCAAAAACGCTCTTACTGTTTGTATTGAAGAAAACCCAGACAGATCATATGACGAACTAGAAGCTGCTTGCATGGCTATGAACAGCTATTTTTCTGCTACAAAACAGGATTTATGGTTGTTGGTTTTTGAGGGAGAGCTAGCAATAATATTCATTCAGAAATTGTCTGAATTGGATGATGCTAGTCAAAAACTAGAAAAAGTGGGATACTATGAAAATTATGATCCCGACGACTATGTGAAACTTATCTTAGCACGACGAGAAAGAAGGATACAAAATGGTCAAAAAAGCTAAAAAAATGATGGGTGGCGGTGCAGCCAAAAAAACAGCACGTCGCATGCGTGGCGGTGGAGCAACTATGAATGTATCTCCTCGCAAGAAAATGGCGATGGGCATGAAGAAGGGTGGTGCCGCTAAAAAAATGATGCGTGGCGGTAAGGTCAAGAAATAATGACAACTTCCGGTTCAACGAACTTTGAGCTTGATGTAAGTGATTACATCGAAGAAGCCTTTGAGCGATGTGGTTTGGAGGTTCGTACTGGTTATGATCTAAAGACAGCTAAAAGATCGTTGAACCTTTTGTTTGCTGATTGGGCAAATCGTGGTCTGAATCAATGGACAATAGCACAAAGAACTCAAACGGTTACCGCCTCAGACGGTAATTATAATCTTGGTACTGACGTGATAGATGTTTTGTCTATGGTTGTTCGTCGCAGTAGCACTGACCTTTCTATGAGCAGAATTAGTAGAGATGAATATCTTAGTATCCCGAACAAATCTACTACTGGGCGTCCAACACAATTCTTTATTGATCGTCAGATAACTCCTGAAATAAAAATATGGCCATTGCCAGAAAACTCTACAGATGTTTTGTACTTTGATTGCCTTACTCGCATTGAAGATGCCGACACTTTCACAAACACGATAGATGTTCCTTTTAGGTTCTATCCTTGTTTGGCGGCAGGGCTTGCTTATTACATAGCGATTAAAAAAGCCCCTGACAGAATTCAGCTTTTGAAGTCTATATATGATGAAGAGTTTGATCGCGCTCAAGCCGAGGACCGTGATAGAGCTTCTTTTACTGTAGCGCCTAGCTTGCAATATTACAGGGTAAGTTGATGGCTCGTTTTGCTTCTGGAAAATATTCATACGGAATATCTGATAGATCAGGGTTTCGTTATCGTTTGCGATATATGAGGCGTGAATGGAATGGACTTTTGGTCGGCCCTGATGAGTACGAAGCAAAACATCCACAGCTTGATCCACCCAGAAATGTTGTTGACGCAGAGTCATTACGCAATCCCCGTCCTGACACGCAAAACATTATTTCTGCAAATGTTGAGTTCCCAACATTTAATTTAAACACAGTTCAATATCTTCCTATTCCTTTTATGAACAGTGCCGTAGGTCAAGTTGTTGCTACGGGAATTGCATCTGGTGAATCTGTTTCTGTAGCAGTAACAGGCATTTCTGCCGAAGGTTACGTTGGAAGCGTGGTTGCGTCTAACATAGCATCTGCAACGGTGTCGGTAACTGGCGTGGCGGGAACAAGTGCCGTAGGTTCAGTTTCTGTATTGGCAATAACAGTTTACACAGTAACGGTTTCAAGCGATGGATACGGTAATAAATACTATATTGCAGGTCTTTCAGGCGCTGCCCCAACCCTCACCCTCAACGAGGGAAGTACTTATCGATTTGATCAGTCTGATTCCAGTAATTCCGGGCATCCCCTCAGATTCTCTACCACTTCTAATGGAACACATGCGGGAGGTAGTGAATACACCACCGGTGTAACGCATAGCGGCACTCCGGGTAGTTCAGGTGCATACACACAAATCACGGTAGCCGTTGGCGCTCCAACTTTGTATTATTATTGCACAAATCACAGTGGTATGGGCGGCACTGCAAACACGCCATAGGAGTAAAAAATGGCCTTTTCTGGAAATTTCTTGTGTACGTCTTTCAAGAGCGAACTGTTCAATGCAGTTCATAATTTTGGAAGTCATACTTTTAAGGTCGCATTGTTTACTAACAGCGCGACATTGAACGCATCCACAACTGCGTACTCAAGCAGCAATGAAGCTAGCGGAACTGGGTACAGCGCTGGCGGGGCAACTGTTGCGAATGTAAGTGTGAACACTAGCGGTACCACTGCTTTTATTGATTTTGATGATGTTGCTTTTTCAAGCTCGTCTATAACAGCTAGAGGCGCACTTTTATACAACAGTAGCGCTTCCAACAAAGCTGTGGCAGTGTTTGATTTCGGTTCAGACAAATCATCGTCATCGTCTACTTTCACGATTACTATTCCAACAGCAGACGCAAACAATGCGATAGTTAGGATTGCCTAATGGCTTTCACTTACGCGCAGTTAAAAACTGCTATTCAAGATTATACAGACAATGCGGAAACGTCATTTGTGACAAATTTGCCAACTTTTATTCGTGCGGCAGAAGACAGAATATTTAAATTGGTAGATCTTGAGGTTTTTCGTAAAAATGCTACAAGCACACTTTCTCAAAATGATCCCTACTTATCAGTCCCAACAGATTATTTATCTTCATTTTCATTTTCTCTAACAAACAGTTCTAGTAAAGAGTTTTTGTTGCAAAAAGACGTTAATTTTTTACAACAGTACAGTCCTAATTCAGCCACAACTGGCGTTCCAAAATATTACGCTTTTTTTGATCAAGATAATTTCATACTCGCTCCTACTCCTGATAGTAATTACGCAGTAGAGCTTCATTACTACTATCGCCCGGCTTCGTTGACTGCTGGCAGTGATAGTGGGACGACATGGCTTAGTGATAATGCTCCAAATGCGTTGCTTTACGGCTCTTTAGTTGAAGCGTACATTTATATGAAGGGCGAGCAAGACATGCTTCAAATGTATGAAAAGCAATTTGCGGAAGCATTGAGTAGAATTAAGGATCTGGCAGAAGCTAAGGAAAACAGCGATGCGTATCGCAGAGGCTTGCCAGATCGGCCTCGTACATAAGGAGTAACGAAAATGGCAACGTCTAACGCAGCAACCACCTACATGGAGCATGCACTATTGCAGTTCCTGTTCAAAAACAACACGGAGAGCTTTGCGACTCCCGGCAACAGTATCTATGTCGGTTTGGCAACCGCCGTATCCAGCATTGAGACTGGCTCCTTAACGGAAGCCACCTTTGGAAGCTATGCCAGACAGCAAGTTCAGGCTTCAGGATGGACAGTCCCGGCAGTGGGGACAGATACTCAAACAGCAGTGAATGCTGCAAATGTTGAGTTTCCAGCTTCCACCGGCACAAACAATACGATCACACATGCCTTCATTGTAGATGCGTCGAGCAGTGGGAACATTCTGTTTGTGGGTGCTTTGGACGCAAGCAAGACAATCGCCACTGGCGACATCTTCCGTATCAACGCAGGCAATCTGTCGATAGAGCTAAAGTAACATGGCACTTGTTCTTAGAGATCGCGTAAAAGAAACGACCACAACCACTGGCACTGCAACATATACGCTTGCGGGCGCTGTTTCTGGTTTTGAGACTTTCGGCAGCGTGGGAGATGGGAACACGACATACTACGCTTGTTCTGATGGCACCGACTTTGAGGTTGGTATTGGAACATACACTGCGTCAGGCACCACGTTAGCTAGAACAACCATACTTCAGTCGAGCAACAGTGATGCTGCTGTAAACTGGAGTTCCGGCACAAGGACGATTTTCTGTACGTTGCCAGCGGAGAAGATGTCCTTCCTTGATGCCTCTGGAAATGTGGTAGCGGCTAACGGTAGCAATCTGACGGCGCTGAATGCCAGCAACCTTGCCAGCGGATCGGTGGCTAACGCTAGATTGGACGCGCAGTTGCAAGACGTAGCTGGCTTGGCTGTTACAAACGGTGGGTTCATCGTGGGTGATGGCTCAAACTTTGTGCTTGAAACCGGTGCAACAGCCAGAACATCACTAGGGCTAGGAAGCGCAGCAACATCTAACACAACCGACTTTGACCCGGCAGGACAAGCTGTGGCGATGGCGATAGCTCTGGGGTGATACAATGGCTAACTCATTCAAACTCGTTACTGACACCGCTGTAGGCACATCTGCTGCTACGATACACACCGGCCCTTCAGCGACAGAAACAACTATTATTGGCCTTACAGTCGCGAACATTGTTACCTCACAGATTGAGGTAGATGTTCAGCTTGAAAACAATGACGGTGACAATGTGTATCTGATCAAGGCCGCGCCTGTCCCTGTAGGCAGCAGCCTTGTTGTAGTTGGTGGTGAGCAAAAGGTTGTGATGAACACAAGTGACGTATTGAAGGTTACAAGCAACACAGCGAGTTCTGCTGATGTAGCTCTGTCGATCTTGGAGATTACATAATGGCGTATATCGGTGCTGGCATATCACGTTTTAATACTGCTGATCAACTGACTGTTACTGGCACGTCAGAACTAAAAAACAATGTGACAGTTACAGGTGACGTCACAACAACAGGCACAGTAGAACCCGCAGGGGATACTGCTGCTGGTGACAACGCTGCAATCGGCTTTACCAGCACAGAAGGTCTTATCCTGACAGGTCAGGGCAGCACCAGTGACGTTGTAATCAAGAATGATGCTGATACTACGGTGTGCTTCGTGCCTACTGGTACAGATGACCTAAAGTTTAATGACAACGCTGCTATCCTAATGGGTACCGGCAGTGACATGCAGATTATCCACGATGGCAGCAATTCAATAATTAGTGATAACGGCACCGGAAATCTTGTTTTACGTTCAGATTCTACAGCAGTTGAAATAGATTTTAATACAGCCGAAACAGCCGCATTATTTAATCATAACGGCTCCGTTGAATTGTATCACGACAATAGCAAAAAGTTTGAAACCACCAGCACAGGCGTGGATGTCACTGGCGTAATCACCACAGACGGACTAACGACCTCTGCTGATATTAACTTCGGCGATAGCGACAAGGCTCGTTTTGGTGCGGGCAACGATCTGGAGCTGTATCACGATGGTTCTCACTCGTACATCCAAGAGAACAATTCGGGCGGTAATTTGTACATTCAAGCCAGCAATCTTCGTTTAGGCAATACTGCTGGGTCAGAGTTGTACATGCAGGCCAATGAAAATGCTGAAGTTAAACTGTATTATGATGCATCCGAAAAACTTGCCACCACCAGCACAGGCATAGACGTGACTGGCAACGCTGTTTTTGATGACACTGCTGAAATACAAATGGGTGCTGGCGCAGATTTAAAGATATTTTCTGATGGCACAAACGGGGCGTTACGAGCAAACAACGGTAGAATTTACCTCCAGTCAGATACGGGTATAAATCTTACTAAAAACGGTAACGCTGAGACTATGGCTATCCTAACGCCTGATGGTTCAGTTGAATTATATCACGACAATACAAAACGCATTGAAACCAGTAGCACGGGCGTTGGTGTTACAGGTAGTGTCATAGCCACTGGACTTGTAGAGGCAGAAGGCGGTAATGCACCAAGCGGTGGGTTTCAGATTAAAGACACTGGTGGTACAGCACGGCCACGAATTACTAATGATGCAAGCAATGCAACGGTAATCCGTGCTGGTTCTGCTAGTGGCAATGTAAAATTCAACAACTTTGCTAACACCAGTGAGTTAGTCCACATAACGGACAGCGGCACCGTAGGAATCGGCGTTGTCCCATCCGGCACTGCAAAGCTGCAAGTAAATGGACAAATTTACGCATCGTCTGATGGAACCGCATCTGCACCAGCATTTGCTGTGAATGACGGCGACACCGGAATGTTTCGTCCGCTCAATAATAACTTGGCGTTTACTACTAACGGCTCAGAACGCCTCAGA
>VMHT01010813.1_pt1 | contig 17072 bp, 3 predicted proteins | sample 4693611 | NCBI WGS metagenome assembly VMHT01 (sample SAMN12280063, study PRJNA550983) | marine metagenome | isolation source: seawater sampled from same location over 5 years 0.02-0.2 micron viral filtrate | place: USA: collected off the coast of southern California halfway between the port... ...
AACTAACTGTGTATATCCATCATTAAGAATGTTGTATCCAATACCACCACCGACTGATATAATCGTGAAGGCGTTAGCAACCATTGACTTACCCTGTCTTGGGAATGTCGCACGTTCTCTACCGTTACCATCTGTATAAACACCTGGTCTAGGAACGTTAGGTTCAGCAACTTTAGCACCGTCAATTTCAGCACCTGACGCTCCCAAGAAGGAGATTAATGATGCGTTCTGGATATAAGGTGATGCCTCGATGACTGGTAAGTCAAGTAAGTCACCCAACATAGGAACTTTCTTAAGACCTGAATCATCTTTAAGTAATGTGCTTGGTTCAGTTAAGGTAACACTTGCTAGTGATGTAGGTGTGTTAAGAGCATTGTCTAATATTGTATGTAATGCTGTTAGAGCATTGATAGCAGCTCCACACTCAGGTTTGTTGATATCAACAGTAGATGATGCGTTATGGAATGGAATTATATTTGTAAACTTACCTTCAGGTAACTGGTTACGGATGGCATAGACTGCCATATCCTTTGCTTTCTGGTATACAGCACGTGTCTGAGCAACTTCGTTATTAACGTAGTTGATGTTTGTACCGAGAATATATTTACTTGCTGCTTCAATAGTCTTCTTGTTACCACCATATCTTAAGTCATACATCCATGAACGTAGGACGTGTCTTATGTCATCAATACACTGGTCATCAGATACAGGATATGTCCTTACAACACCATCAAGATTACCAGGTGATCCTGTTGTACCGATAGCACCTGTGATAATACCTGTTAATGTTGTAATAGAAGAAGCAACGTCAGCACAACGGTTAGCATATGATGCTGTTCTAGTTACAGATGATAGACTTCCTGTGTCAATCGCAACCTCGACAATATTCATCAAGGTAGTGATAGAAGATATAACCACGTTACAGATTGGTAGACCTGTATCTTGTGTGATAGTTAAATCTTTGACCTGTGCTATAGATGTATGTCCACCTGTAGTTACATCGTCATTTTGGAATACTTGAGTAGCAACTGCTTGTGCTTGTCTTAGAGCATATATTGAATGATGTTCTTCACCTTGTAAATGAGCACCAGTAACATACATGTTAGCAGCGTCATAGGTAAAGTCGTTTCCACCCATTGCTAGGTTCCAAGAAACAACCTGTAGAATATCTACAACGTCATCTTTACAATCTACGTTAGTACCTGATACTTCAACACCATTTGAAGTAGCAGAAATAAATCTGTGTGGGAAGTCACCACCACTCTTAACAACTACTCTGTTAATACATCCTGTTGTAGCACTTACGAATGTATGTGCTGTAGTGTTAGTAGGTGTAGTTCCTTGTAAAGCATTGAACTCAAATGTGTCATTAGTTACACGCTCAATCTTAACAGACTTGTTGAATATAGGATCGCCAGGTCTAGGATAAGCATGGTTAGATAAGTTACTATCTTGAGTACAAGTAAATACGATACTCTCTTGATCTACCTTGATGTAATCTCCTGCGAGTAAACCATGACCAACCTTGGTTACTGTCATCCAACCAGTAGTTGAGTTGTAATCAACATTAGTTGGTGTTACTCCTGTAGCAGGAACAAATGTGTGAGCACTTGTATTGGTAGAAGGAGTTACAGGTAAAGTCTGGAATGATACTGTTGTGTCTTTAACACTGATACCATTAGTAGTAGCAGATACGAATGTATGAGCAGTCTCGTTAGAAGATGTTGCGATACAAGCCTCGAATGTATCTTTGTCAACAACTTTGATATGTCTCCACTCATTACTGTCTGGGTCTTTTTGGATGATACCATCAGTTACAGCAGATACAAATGTATGAGTTGTTGTGTTTGTAGATGGTGTAATATCTAATGACTGGAATGAGAATGTGTCATTAGTTACCGCAGTTAATGGAATGAACTTACCGCTGATTGGGTCAGTAGATCTTGGATATGTCTTAGTGCTTTGATCTCCATGTGTACATGAGAATGATAGAGCATTATCTTTAACCTTGATGTACTCACCTTTGAGCATACCGTGACCAGTAAATGTACATGTGACTATACCAGTTGTTGTATTATATGTTGCGTCTGTGACTGTAAATTTCTTTCTCTCTGCTCTTGGATAAGAGTGGTTACTAGCATTGCTGTCATGTGTACATGTAAATGTAACTGAGTCATCAGCAAACTTAACCATAGAATCTTCTCTAAGTCCATGATTAGCAGATGTGATTGTAAGCTTACCTTCTGTTGGTACATACACAGCGTTAGTTGCTGTTAATGTAGAATCACTGATAGCAGTAATTTCTACAGCAGTATCATATAGAGGATCTTTCTTATATGAGACTCCATCAGTTGTAGCAGATACGAACGTATGATTAGTTGTATTTGTTGAAGGTATATTACCTGTGCCTAATACTTGTACTGTATAGTTGTTATTTGAGACACTTGAGACTGTTAACCATCTATCGTTAGCATAGTCTGTTGCTCTTGGATATGCGTGGTTAGTAGCATTACTATCTTCTAGACATGTGAATGTGATTGAGTCAGTAGCAAACTTAACCTGATCTCCATTTTGTAGACCATGACCAGTTGCTGTGATAATCATTAATCCTGTAGAAGGATCATAGTTAGCACTTTCGACTGTATCTGTATCTACAGCAGATCTTGGATAGTATTTGGTTGATACGTTACTATCTTGTGTACATGTAAACCCGATTGAATCAGGAGCTAATCTCATGTACTGTCCAACCTTGAAGTTGTTAGTACCAATGTTAGCAGCCATGATACCTGTATTAGGATCATATGATGCGTCTCTTACATCATGTCCTTGAACAGTTGTAGTCCCTACGTTAATGTCAATAGTATTAACACTAACAGCAGTTACAGGTGACCAACCATTTCCATTCGCAGGATCACCAGCTCTTGGATATGTGTGAGTGGTATTACCATCATCCATATCACATGTCCAAGTCATGCTATCTGTAGCAATCTTAAGATACTTGGAAGTTGTTATACCATGAGACTGTAAAATAACAGCACCAGATAATGCGTTCTGGAATACATGAGTAGATGTATCACTAGAAGCACCAACATTAACTGTAATAGTTGAACCAGAAACAGCAGTGATTGGTACATCTTGCTCGTATGCCCTATCTCTCTTCTTCTCTAATCCATTTGCTATAGCAGATACAAATGTATGAGCAGTAGTGTTAGGTGATATTGCTACGTTAACTTCAAATGTAAGTCCACCTGTGTTGGAAACGACTAACCATTGTCCTGATACTGGATCAGTAGAACGTGGATATGCGTGACTACCTGTACCAGCACCACAGTCAAATGTTATTGAATCATCTTTAAATCTTATCCAGTCACCATCAGTCAAACCATGTCCAGCTGATGTAGTTACTGTTAGTACACCAGTACTAGGTACGTATACTGCCCCAGAAATTGTTGAGGTGTCAATAGTTGGACGTGGATAATAGTGATCAGTAGCTTGTCCATCTAGATCACATCTAAAGTTTATTGATGAAGTCTTAATTCTAATCTTATCATTAGTTGTTAATGTATGATTTCCGATATTAAGTTCTAAGTCACCTGAAGAAGGTGTGAATGAAGCAGCAGATACATCCTTAGTGTCTGTATTTACTGTGACTCTCATCAAACCAGTCGCAGGATTATATGTTGCGTCTTGAGCAGTAAACTTACCTGGTGATGGAACGTGGAATGTTCTAGGTGTAGTCTTTGTAATTTGAGTTAGACTGTCATTAAGAATAGCAGTATGAATAATCTCAAAGAGTGTGTCTACGGAAGCTCTTATTTCAGTACAATCAGCATATGTGTATCTACCAGCTGAGTTTGAACTGTCGTGTGTGATAGTAAGATCAAATGACTGAGTTAATCCATGATCACCTCTTACTACAACCTCGTTGTTAGCAAGAACTAATTTACAAATCTCTTTAGCATGTTCAATACAACGAACTGATTGGAACTCCTCGTCATCTAGGTGAGGTGTACCAACGTAATACTTCGCAGCATCCCATACTTTATTGTTACCACCGTGCTGTATGTTGAAAGCAACAGCATCAACAATATCTACAATGTCATCTATACAATCTTGTCCGTTACCTGTTGGAACGTGTAGTGTGGGATCTTCAGCAAGTTCCCAAGCATATGCCTCAGCACCAATAAACTCTCTGTTAGCAATTAGTAGATCATGAGCATCAACTACCTTGTTATTAGCAACTTCAAATCCAAAGTCAGAATTCATTCTACCGACTGCTATGTCAGCAATGAACTGTCTGTTAGCCCATATTAAGTTACGAGCATCAGCATGCTTATTACCTTGACCAGATCCAGCTGCGTCAGGAGTAATAGTAAAGTCTCTGATTTGAGTAAGACCATGACTACCTTGTATAGTAACAGGGTCATTTCTCATTACCTGTATGGCAATGTCTCTTGCGTGGTTGAATGTCTCTACAGATTCATTCTCTTCACCTACAACATGAGAACCATCAACGTAATACTTAGCACCATCCCATACTTGGTCGTTACCACCGTATGCTAGGTTATATCCCATTGCCTCACAGTAGTCAACAATGTCATCAATACATGCCTGACTACCAGTAGGAACGCTATAGGATGGGTTAGCAGCAAGCATTCTGTCTACTGCTTCTTGAGCAATAAACTGTTTGTTAGCAAGGATTAGTGATGTACCATCAGCAGATCTATCTACAGGAGGTACACTGTTTGGTGTCTGCCATGGAGCTGGAACTGTTATTGTAACGTCTCCACTATCTGTGCTCTGAGCAGATAAGATAATGGTAGCAGTTCTATGGTCAGCAACATCATCTATGATGTATGAACCATCAGGAGTAGCACCACTGAATACTATACTATATGCGTTCTTACCAAATACAGCATGTCCTCTTGGGCAAACTATTGTCATTATGTTGCCTGAGCATGTATATGTACCCTTTCTTGTAAATGATGTAGATGTACCTGCGTTGTTCTGTTTCTTAACGTGTGCGTATGATTCTATCGCTATGAAGTCAACGTTATTATTAATTGTCTCAGCACCATCTCTTTGCTTAGACATCTCCTTGAAGTCAGCACCGAATGTAACTTTCTCAAATGCGTAAGGAGAGTTCCTCAATGACATCAAAGCATAGTTTGTAGCAGAACAAACCTGTTGGTCTCCAGATGGATCGAAGTCTGTAGCAATCTTAGAACATGAACCTCTAACTACAAACTTAAGTGAGTAACCATCAGCACGTTCTATACGATGTGTAACATACTTTCTTCCATTGAAGTCACCAAGGTTATCTAAAACGTTACAGCTACCTGATCTGGTAGCACTGTCTGACGCTCTGATTACAAAGTATACTTCGTTTGTTGATGAATTATATCTAGCAACACCACATCCTAAGTTAGAACTTCCACCTAAGATAGTAGCAAAATCACTTTGTGTATCTGCTAAGGTACCAGTTTTATAAGTTGCTATATGGAATGACTTGTCTTGATGCTTGTTACTACCAGTAAATGTGATATGTACACCAACACCATTACCGTTTGTAGGAGCAAGAGTTTGAAGTTGAGGCCATAGAGCACTCAATTTGGAAGGATCTGTACCCGCAATCGTGACTGTTAAAGTAGTCCCTGACTGAGTGTATGTTGTGCTAGCACTACTACCGAAGTCGATAGCGGTGTATGGCATACCATATATCTGAACTTCTTGTCCAGCTTCATAGTCATGACCAACGAAAGGTATACCTTCGATAGTTCTTGAAGCAGAGGTTACCTCAAATGAGATACCTAGGTAAGTTTGCTGTGTAGTAACATCTGTACTGACTTGGTTGATGTCAATAACGTTGAGTGCTTTCTCGAACCTGTGATAACCTTTACCTATACCTGTGATAGAAAGGATAACAGGAGCATCAGCACCAGATATATCAGTATTGGTAGCATCGGCTTGTGTTTGTGCGACTTGGAAATAGTTGTCGTCTATTTTATAGACGTAAAATAAACCATTATTTGTAAGACCACCTATGTCCTCTGACTTTGAAGAACGATAGTATACACCGTTACCAGTGAATAAACCATGTTTAGGGAAATAGAATGTATTGTCTTTTACACTAATTCTACATGTAAAGAGTGTGTGTTCATCTCCTGTACCAGGATCACCTAGATCTCTTCTACCTGTTGTTGTAGATATATTCAATGCGTTAACCGCAGTGTCATATAGTTCTAATGTATTCTCATCTATAGATCTAACAAAGTATGTGTCACCAGAGTTTAAACCAGATGGAGCAGTACCACCTTCATTCTCTACTTTATATTCTACCTTGAAACCTGTGTTCAATCTGTGTAGAGGAACAGTAATCTGATTAGCAGTAGCATCTACGATAGTAGCAGAACTACCATCAAAACGTAGTGTCTCTGTCTCAGAGTTTATTACCCACTGATACCTTGAGTGTTTAATAACCTCAGTCTCAGGTCTTTGTGATTCTCTATCAGCAACGTCGAGTGAGTCAGATGGTGAAGCACCTGTCTTAATGATGTTTGCGTAGACATCAGCATAGTATAATCTTTCAGCGAGCTGGAATGTTGATTCATCATCATCCATCAGTACCGTAATAGTACCAGATGAATATGGTGATGCTTGAGGACCTGTAAATGTAACAGCTTCAATGATCGCTCTAGCAGAAGATGATCCACCTTCTACAGCATATCCAACAACTAATGTAGTATTGTCACCTGTGTGGTTTTCAAATGTAATAGCAAAGATGTTTTTACCTTTGTTTTCCAAACCTGGTGAGAACTCAAATGGTTCTAGGTCTGGTTCATACATTAATCTTTGCTTATCATCAAATACATAAGCAAACTTCCATGTATAATCAGGAGAACCATTAGCATCTAAGTGGTCTCTGAATACAACACCAGCACAATACGTCTCGTTAGACGCTTTGATCATGTGCCTGTCCATGTTCAATGGACGTATAATAACTCTTCTTAAGTTATCTCCAATCAACGAACAGTTGAATGGTAGAGATATTGGGTTGTCTTCTACGTAGTCACCACCTGAACAGATGATAGAAACGTATTCAGGAGTCTGAGTATCTTGCTGTAAACTATAAGCTATCTGTGCTGCTTTCTTAATCGTACGAACTGGTTTAGCAGCTGATCTACCATCGTTAGCATCATCACCAATACCAGCTACAGATGATACGTAAACACGACCACCATTATCAGCAGTAGCAACATCATATACAAACTTGGTAGTAGCAATTCTATTATTCTGTGTCTGACGAGGAGGGTTGTCAGCAGTTGGATAGTAGATAGTACCGAAGTCGGCAGCGGTTGGGTCTGTCTCTTCAAAGTTAATTAAATTAGGACCTCTGAGGTCTAATCCTTTAGTTACAAACTCGTTAGTAACGTCTAGGTTTCTAATTTGAGCAGTATCTGAGATGATAGATCTTGTAGTTCTGATCTGTCCCTCAACGTCAAGGTCAAACTCAGGGTTGGTGTTGTTGATACCAACACGAACGTTACCTGTACTACTCTTAGTTACGAATATAGCGTCTTCTTCGTCAGCACCTGAACCGATACTGAACTGCATCTTATCTGAAGCATTAAAAGTTAATGACCTAACACTTCTGTATGATAATGCTGTGGCAGCTTCAATAAAGTTTGTACCTGTGCCACTGATTGAAAATGTATCTTCGTCTACTACGGTTATTGTATAATTTCCTGCGTCAAAAGTTCTTAATAGACTATCCTGACCTGGCTTGACGTATAAGAGATCGTTACTATTTAATTTGTGAGCAATAGCAGTAACAGTAACTATACCGTTAGCACGTCCATACGTGGCACTTGTCCACGGTCCTTGGGGGACTAGACCTGTACCTTCTATTCTCTGTTGCGAAGAACTCTGCCTAAGTGTCATCTTTTAATCCAGTTTATGCTGTTGATACTTTTGTGATATCTATGATACCAATCCACTTCACTGTTGAAGTAGTCGAAACTGCTTCAACATCAAAACTAAAATATGCCCCGCCTCCTATTTGGAAAGCTACGGGAGTCACAGTCCAAGTCTCTACTCCAGGTAGATGCTCATGTATCACATTTTCATACTGTGCTTGGAGAGTGGGAACACCGCTTGTGTCCACTGTGATCACTGCGTCAAATGCTGACGCAAAAACGTATATGTTATTATTTACCTCTTGTCCAAATACCTTTGCCTTCACAAATGCCACACTATTGTGACCTAGAGGAGGTGTATTGGATGAAGTGTTTGTACTTCCATCGAAACTTAAACGAAGTAAGTTGTTAGCTGGATCTGTTGTTCTCTTACTAATAAAGAGATCATTTGTTGCATCGGTAAAATCATCGGCAACCATGTGGATTGCTGAGATGTTCTTCAATTCAAGACTAGGATTTAAAACCTCAGTCGAACCTACTCCGAACCCGCCTATTGATGAGAAATTTTTTGTTGCCATTGTATAGGGTTACCTTCGATTATTTATACCTTAACTTTAGTTGTAGTAAAGCGTCCAGTGAAAGATGTTGAACTAGAAGCCTGTGATGACTTCGCTAACGAAATAGTGACATCATTACCATTGACCGCAACAGCAGCATCCATTAGATCATTATCTGATGTAATGGAGTTAGTAATGGTAGCATGTGCCACGGTTCCTGCTGCCCCACATACAGATGTGACCTCAAACATATGAACTTTACCGTCATTACTTTCAAGAGTAATAAGTGTCTTACCACCTTTGTATGATGTCTTATCGAATTGTACGATAGATGCGTTAGTAGTGAATGAAGTTATAGATCCTCCTTCCACTCTTGCTGAATCTAACTCTACAAATGTAGCAGTAGAATCTAGAACTGTTAGGTAGCTAGTTGCTCCACCTGCGTTGTAAGTCCTATTAACTTTAAGTCCTGCTTCTGCTCCATTAGAATCTAATGACAAGAATTGCTTGTCACCGTTCATATTGAAACGTAATTCATTCTTTAAAGAACTGATCTTACCATGAGCAACATCAGCATTACTCAATGTCTCTACAACAAATGTGATATCAGTACCAGCCGCACCGCCAAGTAGACCACCACCAATAGTAATAGTCTCTCCTGCTTCATAGTTAGTACCACCAGAGTTAATGGTGATAGTTGAGATAGTACCATTCGCATCAGTTACGATATCAAATGTAGCACCAGATCCTGCGAACTCTGATACACCAGCAGTCGCAGTGAATGTGGATGATGCATCGTATGCTGTTGCTGTTGCGTTGAACGTGCCTGGATTAGCACCTAGTGTACCGTCAGTGAAGGTAGCAATAGTACCTGCTACTAACTGATGTTTCATAAAGAATCCACCAGTTATCTCAGCGTCTTTAGTACCTCTAACCTTGAATAGTGATACACCCTTTCTTTGTACATCTAATGTATCTTGTCCAATGGTACCATTGACAGAGAGAGTTCCCTCTACGTCTACCAACTTGGCAGTTCTTATAGTAAACTTGTCTTTATTAAGTGATAAATTATTAACTCCTTCGGCATAAAACTCAAATGTATCTTCGTCAGAACCAGGTGTAACTTCAGTTAATATGTAAGTATCTTGGTCAACGTCACGTACACCACCAAGTGATACGTAATCAATACCATTGTAACCTTCAAACTGTGATGTTGAAGTATTGTATCTGATACCACCAAGATAGGTGTCATCAGCAGGAGGTCTATTGTTTGTGTCACCGACTGGAACTATAAGTGATCCAGTAGTATCACAAAGAATATTTCTCGTAGGACCTGGTTTAATGCTTATACCAGAACCACCTACATTAGTAATAACAACAGTTTGTGCTGAGTCAGTTCCTATAATGGCAGAGTCAAGAACTACTGTGTCACCATTTTCATAATTCTTACCAGATGCGTTGATAACAACACTTGTAATAGAACTACTTACGACTGTCACATCAACTGTAGCACCTGTTCCTTTTCCAGTTCCTGTGGATGTAATAGCAACAGCAGTGAATGTACCATCAGTAAATGTAGTACCACTTCCAGATGTGTTTAATGTTAATATCTCACCAAATGATTTTACAACACCTTGTGCTACGTTAGATATCTCAGAGTTAGTAATTCTTAATCTACCATTTGCCTGAATATAACCCATCGCCTCAAGGTCACCAGTTGCCATGTCAACATCTAAGACGTTGAGAGGACCATATTTAATTAAGAAGTTTCTATCCAGAGCACCTTGGAATGATACTCCACCATTTCCTTTTGGTTTTAATAATAAATCAACGTCAGCATCAGTACCAATCGCTTCGATAGATGCGTCGTTATTAATCTGTAAACCTTTTTGTGATGTACCAGTAATAACAGTTGCGTTAGCAACGTCAACTTTCAATACGGGACTAGCAGTACTTGTGCTATCTCCTACTTGGAAGTCATTACCTATATTAAATGATGTGCCATATACTGCCTTCTCTACACCAGCTATTGATATACCAAACTCATCAGGATTCTTATGGAATAAACCTGTTGTCAGAGAGGTTACGAAATTTAAACTTGGAGCAGCTGCTGTACCATCAGCAAGATTTGCTGTCACATTTGTGAGTGCTACATTACCTACAGTCTGTGTCAGGTCTCCAACTAGAGTTAGATTACCTGTCTGTGCTGTATCACCTGTTACAGTCTGATTAGCAGTTGTGGTTATTGTGTCAACAGAAGCATCATCACCAAAGGTCATATTACCCTTGACGATTAAGTTACCATCAGCAGTAATATTACCAGATGTTGTTATATGTCCTAACTCACCTTCTACTTGGAATACTGTTGCTGCCTTACCAATACTTAATGAACCCTCGTATAGAGTTGGGTCTTTACTACCAGCTATCTTAAATCCATCAGATATTATCGCACCATCATGTGTAAATTCAAATCTATCTTTAGTTGTTACAGCACCTACTGCTAGTGCGAAAGCAGCACCAGTCGTTGTAGGTCCTGCTTCGTTACCAATAATACGTGGGTATAATGTTTGTCCTACGTTATATCCAAAACCACCTTCATTTATAGTTACATCTCTAACAAAACCTACTTTAGTGACAGTGTATGTAAAGTTAGAACCACTACCACCAACATTTTGTGGATCTACACTAAGAACATCACCAACAGCGTAAGGTCCTCCAGTAAGACTGATATTATCTACAAGGTTTATAACAGTTGTATTTGATGTTAACTCAGCAACAAATCCACCTCCACCTTGTCCACCTAATCCAGAATCAAGACATGTTACTGTATTTCCTATCTGATAGTTCTGACCTTGGTTGTTGGATTTTACTACTTCAACAAAACCCCCACCTTGTACAGTGACATCAAGAGATAATCCTGTACCATAGTTTCCTGCTGAACCAGTGTTAATGGTTACCGCACCACCCATATTGGCATGAGTAGAACAAATATAACTTGCTGTCTCTCCTGCTACGCCAGGTCTTAGTATAACATCAGTGAATGCTCCTGCTGTACCTGGTGTTCCGTTAGTAACTGTAACTATGTCTTGGTTAAGGACTCCACCATCCTCTCTACCCATGGTAATTGGATGACCACTGTTAGAAGAATCACTCTGATCAAAACGATAAGTGTTACCTTCTACGAAAGTTATAGATGGTTGTGTACTACCATCTAAGGTATACACATTATCAGGAGGAGGTGTACCAGGATTTGATATTACTGCGACTGTAAATGTCTGTAGAGGTATGTTGTATGCTGTTACTCCAGTGTACTCTGAATCTTCATATCCACCTCCTGATGCATTAACCTGTAGTTCCCAACCTGGTACTGTGAAATCAGCAGTTGCTTTGTTTGCGGGATCACTACCACCACTTACAAATGTAAATGCTACACTTGAATATTTTCCTGCTGTATATCCACTACCATTATTTGTTATATTACCAGTCAATGACTGAATATTAACAGCGGTTGCTGCGTCTCCACCAGCTCCACCATATAGAGTCAGAGTAGGAGTAGTACTATAGCAAGCACCACCACCAGTTATCTCAATCTCTGTTAATCTGGCATTTCTCTTACTAAACCTAGGAGCTAATACAGCATTTGAAGTTGGAGTACCGCCTGTTATTAATACAGTAGGTTCAAAGTTATAACCCGCACCAACATTTGTTAAGGTAACAGTGTTTATTGGGAAACCAATAGTACATGTCGCAGTACCACCACTACCTGTTGTATCTCCTGTGGTGTTGCTAATTGCTATGGTTGGAGCAGATGTAAATCCAGTACCTCTTCCACCAACAGCGATAGAAGCTATAGATCTACCGCAGAAGACTTGTAACGTAGCATGAGTTGTCTGTCCTGCTTCAGATATTGTGATAGTAGGTAAAGAATCACCATCATAAAATGTACCCTGTTCATTGATTGTAAGACCACTAACGACATCTCCTGTCATAGTTACAGTTGCTGTTGCTCTTACACCTTTTAGAGAGTGTGACTCACCTGATTCTGTATCAGCAGAAGCGGTTAAAGATATCGCAGATCCACCAGATGTATTAGAAAGTTGGAAAGTACTACCAGATTTGTTAATAACATAATATGTGTTGGTATCAGTAAGTCCTATGGCCTCTGACTGCATTGAAGCATCATAAACCAGTCTTGATCCATTTACAAATGGGTTGTCTGGTAGAGTGATTGTATTACCAGATGTTGATACATCAGCGAATGTATTAAAACTGAAACTAGAAGGTGCATCAATTTCTAGTGTTGGTGTAGATGCATATCCAGAACCACCATCACTAATATCAATTCTATTAATTACACCATACTGTTCTAGAACTGGAGTAGCGTTAGCAGCAGTTGTACCAGCTGGAGTAAATGTAACTTCAGGAGGTGTGGTATAAAGAGTACCCGCATTCCCAACTGTAATTGCTTTTACAGAACCATTGGTGGTGTCAATAGTACAACTTGCCTGACCATTTACAGCAGGGTTTGTATCTAGAGTTAATGTTTGTGTACCACCATCATATCCATCACCTGTAGCAGAAACAGTGACTGTTGATAACTGTTCAGTAGATATGAGAAGGTTCGTATCCGATAATAATCCATAAGCGTTAAATCCACCTCTTCTTTGTATTCCCCCAAGGTTAATATCAATAGAACCAGTTTGAGCAGTGTTGAAACTACCTACCTTATTCGCATCAAAGTATGCGTTCTCGTTAAATATTACCTCACCGTTAAATGTAATGTCTTCGTTACCAGCTGGGTCAATTAGTAGAGCACCACTTGTTGTAGAGAAAGTGTTACCTGCTAGTCGTATGTTACCTGTCTCAATATAAGCAGGGAAAATGTTTGTAGTACCAGTGGAGTCAGATAATCCAATACTGGTTGCTTGCTGTGATGATGAGGTTGACTGGAAGTTAACATTACCTGTCTCTTGGTCAACTAAGAATACTTCACCAACTCTGAAGTCACCCTTCTGGTCAGTAGATGAGTAGAATACTCTACCACCATTTAATTCAACAGCCTCATTTGCTTGGTTAGCTAAAGATGCGTCATTGGTAAAGTCCTTTCCTGAACCAATGTACATAAAGTTGTGTGCTGATAGAATCAGTTTACAACCATTACCATCAGAAACAGCACCCTTAACACCATAGATGTTAGCAGATGCTATAGACTTAAGTTCACAACCAAACTCACTGTAGTCAACAAGTGAGATACCTGTAGCAGAGTCACCACCAGTAGAACGAACATCCTTTGGAGATGGACTATCACTAAATGTACTTGCTTGATCTGTACCGTTGAAGTGTACTAAGAGAACTGTATTAACGTCTATTCCATACTCTCCACTTGGAGCACTGAAGTTACCTGTAAATCTTGCTGTACCATGACTGACTCTAACTTCATCTATACGTCCTGTAAAGAAGTCACCACCAGCTGTACCGTGACTAGAACCAATGTTTAGTGGTTTGGTATTACCATAGTTTCTATTATCTGTATCTCCTCCTGCTCCTGTAACTGAAGTACCATCTAAAAATATCTTTGTAGTGCCGTTGTAACGTGCTAGAGCAACGTGATGCCAAGTGTTGAGGGATAATGTACCTCCACTGAGATGTTCTGTAGTATCAGTACCAAACTTTATTGTACCACCTGTCTGATATAATCTAGGAGCTACATCAGAATCAGATGTTCTAAAGTCAAAGATTGTAGAAGTTCCAGTGGTAGATTGAGCATAAACAAATGCCTCTACAGCAAAGTTAGCTGTACCAAAACCAAAGTCTTCAACTGTTTCAATACTAACAAAGTCACCAGTACCATCAAGTTCTAATGATGCTGAACCAAATTTCTTAATTGAAGTATCAAGTCTAGCATCAGCTTGAGGTGTAAGAGTCTTACCTGTCTCAAGTGCTGTAGTAAATTGTCCTTCACCTTTTCCTGTTAGGTATATGTAATTACCATCGTTTGATGTGATGTTACCATAACCTACCGCTTTCTTATATGTGACATTACCAGATGTATTACCTGCTGTGAGAGCAAAGGTAAATGTATCAACTGTCGGTGCTCCTGTTACCTGATAATAACCATCAGTAGCATTGCCAGAAATAAAGTCACAGTATACGCGGTCATTCGTAGATAAACCATGAGCAGCCCTCGTTACTGTTACAACGTTACTGGATAAAGCGTATGTACCAGATCTAAATTGATCCTCTAGTTCATATATTTGCTCGGAAGCATCAAAGCTACCAGATACACCTGATAGTTTTAATCTTACCTGTCCAGTTCCATGTTTTCCTGTGGCACCCTGTATACCTTTGATACCTTCGTTAGCGAAGTATATAAAGGAGTTCTGCCACTCACAACGAACACCGTTAGTTAAGAGTATACCAACTGAGTTGGGTACGATGAATGTTGCTTCGTTGAATAATATAGATGTCTCTAGTGTATTTGCGTTAGCAATAGCTCCATCTAGTTTAGCACCACGACCTGCATCACCTGCGTCAAAACCATAGGGGTCACTAGCAGATGTTGTTGATCCTTTGTTTAATACTGTAACTCTCTGTACATAAGCACTTCTCTCTGAGTTCCAGTCGTTAGCAGCAACGAAGGCATAACCTGTATCATTGCCACTATTGTAGAACATGTCCTTAATAGTAACTTCTGAAACGGTAGTGTCACCGTTCAATACAAAACAGTTAAGGTCGTTAGTTGCTGTTGTTGGGTATATATTTGTACTTCTTAATCCAGCACCTCTGACTGAAACACCGTCAGGGACTGTTAGGGGAAATTCTTCTTGGTATTCACCAGCTGCTATGTTAACTGTATCTCCAGATGTAGCAGCGGCTAAGGCATATTTTATTGTTAGGAATGGGGTTGAGGAATGTCTACCTCTCGCTCCTCCACCTAATAACGCAGCAGCGTTAGTACCAGTTTTAGCAACGAATAGATGATTACTAGGACCATTAGTAATATCAGACGCTAGCATAGACGCAGTAACACTAGCAGTGTTTGGAACTGCGTTACCTATCTCTACGATAGTACCTGAATTGTTTACAAAGAGTTTTTTATCCGCAATATTAACCGCGACTTCCTTATCGACTAAATCACTTGTCGATGGAGTCGCGTTCGGGGTTGTCGAGCTCTTTAGTTTGATCCTCGTTGCCATTTATAGCATTCTCTGATGATTGATCTTGTATACTATTTAACTGGGTTTGTAAGTCCAGTATCTTCGCTTCAAGCATGATATTAGATAATGTCAATTCAGAAACTTTACGTTGTAATGTGGAAATAATAATGTTTACGTTCATTGTCGTTCAGTGTTAGAAAACACCACCGTCTAGAGTGTCTGTCCAAACAGGAACACCTAATGCTGTTACTGTTAATACTTGGAATGAAGTTGTTGCGTCAGTTCCAGTACCAGGACTACCCACGTTAGCAGCAGCTGTTACCTGTATTGGGTTTGTACCGTCACCATAAGGAATACCATACTGAGTAAAGGTTGAAACACCTGTACCACCATATTGTACTTCGAGGTCAGTATCTAGTTCTAGGTCACCAAGTACAACTGTACCACGGTTACCTGTTACACCAAAGACTGTAGCAGTGTCTGTAGCATTCTCAATGAATGTCCAAGCACCAGCTCCATCGGCACCTCCAGTGCGATCATAACCAAAGAAACCAAATTGAGCAGCACTACCTGTATGGTAGTGAACTTTAACACCTCTATCTAGTCCATCACTAGCATCTCTAGTAGCGACAATAGTACCACCACTATCTATATTACCAGTGATTGCCTGATCTAGAGTGACCTGCTTAAGACCTGTGTTGATAGAAGCAATAGATGTTGAGTTTGCTATATTTGTTCCAGTAATGTCATCACCAACATTAAGTCCTACCACTCTGTCTACAGTTAAAACTGTAGCACCTGAAGTAGCGGATGCTGTCAATGATAAAGTAGTTGTAGGATCTCCTAATTCAATAGTAGGATCGTTAACAGACATTGAAGCACTGTTAACGGTTGTTGTAGTACCATCAATCTGTAGGTCACCTTTGATGATAACCAAACCGTCTGCATCATTACCAGCTGGGAATGGGTCAATGATCATCTCTGTACCAGAAGTAGTTTCAAGTCTATTAGAATCTAACTTTAACTGGTCAACAGTTAACTCTCCAGTAATGTTCTGGGTAGCATTGATTGTCTGTGTGCCTTGGAACTCAACTCCTGCAGCAAATGTAACTGTTGAGTTAACAGTCATGGTATCTGTGTTAGCAGTACCAATCGTTACATCGTCATCTACATTTAAGTCTTTGATCCATGCTTTAGCACCAACTGCTAAACCACCTGATACCATTACAGCAGCAGTCGTGGCGTTAGATGCTGTAGTTGTGTCAGCAAATGTTACTTGAACACCTGTGTCATACTGCTGATCAGCACCAGCCCATCTTAGTTTGTCTAGAGTTGTCTCATCATAATATACACGTGCGTCATTTCCTGTACCGAACTTTAGGGGGATATCGTCCTGTATAAGAAGTGAAGCAGTAGCATTACCACCTGAGACTCTTCTAAGT
>VMHT01131957.1_pt1 | contig 17072 bp, 25 predicted proteins | sample 4693611 | NCBI WGS metagenome assembly VMHT01 (sample SAMN12280063, study PRJNA550983) | marine metagenome | isolation source: seawater sampled from same location over 5 years 0.02-0.2 micron viral filtrate | place: USA: collected off the coast of southern California halfway between the port... ...
ATTGTCGCTTTAAGTTCTTGAGTGTTTGATGGTATTTGATGCTAGTACTACACAGAGATTTTTCGTTGTTGTAAGTTGCAATCGTATCCAAAAAAGATTTTAAATGTTGCAATATTTCGCGGCTAAGTGCTAAATATTATATTCGAACCTCTGTGCCATTGGTATTTTTTTGCAGATCTTTTTTTGGCGCGAAAACCGTTTCCGTTTGAACCACAAATGCCAGTTCAATCTGGCAGAACTAAAATCGATTGAATCTTCCCCACAAAAAAACCACACAATATGGATTACATCAAGAGAAAAGGGAAGATTGACCTCAGGGAAAAGAAGAAGCTCTTCCCCGAGATGTCAGAGCCAGGGCGGTCCCGTGGATTTTACACGCGTGGGATGCTCGTCAAGTCACTGAAGTACGTCGACGGTCCGAGACGCGTCTACATGAACAACAGGAACAAGGCGATCAAGAAAGAACTTCATATGTTCATTGACGAGGAAGTGCTAGTACAAAACAAAGGAGGCGTCTTCATTTTCTACGACTTTCCTTCCAATACAAAGACGATGAAATACGCACTTAAGGCGTGCCGCCGGTCTCTCTTGGAGAGAACAAAAGTGAGAATTTTACTCTGCCACAAACGCAGCGACTACGACTGCGGTTTCTGGAGGATTGTAGATATAATAGGCAATCATGGAATTGTGCTTGTTCAGATCAATTGAGAGTACTACTAAAACATGAAGACGCGAAGATTTAAGTCCTACACTTTCTGTGCTTTAATAAATAAACAATATGTCCGACCTACCCAGCTCTATTACATCTCGTGTACAAACCGTGGAGGAAGATATATCCTCAATACGTACTCGTATAACACAGCTCGAACAAATGGTAGACACGAACCCTGATGAAGTCATGCGGGTTCTGGTAGAAATAACAACGCAGCTGCAGAACATGCGCATAAACGTTGAGCAAATCCGTACACTAGTAAAGTACAGTTAGGAGTATGTGTAGTAACTAAATATGAGTCGTAGTATGTCTGTAGGCACCGATGAGGGTATAACATTGTACATGAACTGCATGAACTTTATCTTCCGCCTTGCAATACGCAGTTTACACCTAGCTATCGCAGTACTTAGATTCATCTTGATCAGGCCCAGGCTTGTGTAGGGACAAGAAGACATGCGATGGTAGTTGAACCGCACCATGAGCTTCGTTGTGTACCGTGTGTAGTCCTTACCCAGGTATCCAATGATGTACTTCTTGAACTTTTTTTTATCGAGAAGTAAGGTCTTTTCCAGACGCCTGGCCTCGACACTGCACGTTGGACAAAACCTGACACTGCACAAATCCTTCAGGCATCTTCTTTGCATTTTTCAAGCATATGATTTTTTGATACGTCTCATTGGCCGAATCATGACGCTACTATTTTGCGGAGGCCAGAAGTAAACCATTAAAGCCGTAACCGCCAACCTACCGTAACTCATACCACTTCTTATAATTTTCCCTAAAGAATAACCCGCATAAGTCATGTCATCAACTCTAGCCATCGTGTCCTCTGCCGCGTCACTGTATTTGTGGATCAACGCAGTCAGTGATATCGTCGGTAGCAAGATCCTTCTCGTCTGTAAGAAAGACTGTATCAACTTGCAGCAAACCGATCACAACCAAATATGCCTGGTCGACGCAAAGCACGTCGCCTCGTTGGAGGGAGGAGACGAAGAGGGCTTTAATGTCGCTGTTGATACGAAGAGGTTACTAGCTATCCTAAGGCAAGGTATGCCGGAAGACGTAGCAAAACTTTGCATTAAAGATGAGAAAATATTGGAGGTGGTTCTGCACTCGCGCACGAGGCAGGTGTGCCTCGACGTGCCCATCCGCCCCATCATGAAGCCTATGATCACCACGGAACTACCCAAGCCGACCTTCGAGCTCGCCATCCCCGTGTCCGTCTTCAAGGGCTTCTTGGCCCTTACGAGGCAGTCGGGTAAGGTCATGGGCATCGCCATAGCCGGTGACAAGAAGACTGAGAAGCTCTTTCTCGTTCTCTTCGGTATGGAGATAAGGTCCCTGTGGCGCATCAACAACAAGGCAGATGACGACAGCAAAAAGGAAAATGAGGTGCTGGAAGAGGAGGCCGTCGTCGACGTTGATATGACGAGCATGGCAGGCTTCTTCCGGCAGATCTACCGCCTTGGTATAATAAAGACGATCTTCAAGGGCCTGTCCCCGGAGCAGCGCGTGGTAATCAAGCTGCACCAGTCACAGCCGCTGCAGATAATCCTGCCCACTGTGGGTGGAAAGAGCACGCGTTTTGTGGTCGCCACGGTCATCGAAGAAGCACCCCCTGCTGCCAAAGAGCCAGAGAAACTAGAAAGCAAACCAGAACTATCAGGAGATGACGAAGACCTACCTGCGCTAATCTAGTGCGGAGCCTAGTCCATCCGGGGCGCCCGAGCTTTACATTCACGGCGTTGTGCAGACCCTCGACCCACCGTGACAAGCTTTCCCTGTCGATGGTCACGGTGTCGGTGATCGGATAAGCCTTCAGATAATCTTCATAGTGCCCCCGGCATTCGCCGCAGGGAATCAGCGACCCGAGGTTCCCAAGAACCTGTCGTGCCTGCTTTTGCTGATGCGCGGAGGGCTTCGTAGGATACAGACTAGCTGTGCGGTGTAACCAGTCCCACATAGGCGGCCCCCATACATCTGTCATGCTTGCTTTTTTGTTAATAAAGGTTCGATAATAATAAAGATCTTATTTTTTGTACTCCCGTCCTAGCCATTGCTAGTTTTTGCGGCAAATCCTAGTTTGAATAAAAAAAAAATCTTCACCCAGCATCTTGCAGCAAAAAAATAAAAAAAAAAACAAATCATCATTACATCTACTACTCCTACTTTAACCGTTACGCAATATGGAGAACACCCCTAACTTCCCCGCTGGCATGCGAGCGCAGTTTCAAATATACCATGCACTCGACACCATCGACGCTGAGAAGGCATACCGTGAATGCGCCCATGCTGCAAGCAAGGGCATGTTCCCAACGCGAGAATACGACGAGGTTTTGAAGGACACAATTGTCCGCGACTCGGATTACTACAACATCCAGAGGTATCTTGACAACGTTCGACGGCACGCCAAAGGCAACAGGGCTGCCAAACTGAAGCTTCTCGAGTCTAACTTGGCGGGACATCTACATGGTATCCTTTACGACCTTTTTTTCGACACCAATGACGACGACGAGTGGAAACCTTACGACCCCGCAATTCACACTTCGACTCCAAGTCCGCCAAAGAGTGTGGAGATGAATGAATCGTTGATAGAGAACTTAGGGTCGGTAGTTATGAAACGAATATGCACTCCGGTAGAATTCGAAGCACAGCTAAGTGAAATAGGACTTTGACATTATAATGTACACTGTAATAATAAACAATAACAATTATGAATCAGACACAACAAATTGCCGTCGGTGTTAGTGCAGGTGTCGTTGCCCTTCTCGCACTTCTAGGTGGTGGTGGTTTTTACGCCGCCACACGCCGTCGTGGCTCGAGGCGTTCGAAACCTCCGACCTATGTTCCTTCGTACTTAGGTTCCATACCAAGTGACGAAGAAAAGGAAGTGGAAGAAAAGGCGAGGGATTCCTCATCTCCCAGACGCCTGCCCACATATATGCCTTCCTGGTACAAGAGTTTTGATCCTGATCGACGCATACTTGTATCGCTGGTGAAAGGCACCTTAGGTTCCGCTTCCAGGGCGGCAGCCTTAACACCCGCCTCTACCGTAGACCTTATAGACGACTCTAAGATGGAGCAGCGTGACGTTGGTCCGTTCACACCGCCTCCTGCAGAAATTAGGAGAACCTACGCTGACGCTCTCATAGGAGGGAGGTCATACAACCTACGTCCAAGACGAGGAAAGAAAAAGTCCAAAAAGAAGACTAAAAAGCCACGTAGAACAACACGTGTAAGGAGACCACCGAGTAGGTTCGGTGAGAGAAAGTCCAGTAGGTGATTACATGGTATAAAAGTACAGGAACTACTTGAGTCTAGGCTTAAAAAATGAGGCTATATCCTGCTGCTTATATCTCTTCTCTTCCTTCTCCTTCTTGGGTTTGACGACGGGTTTATGCCACCCGTGCATGAAAGTGTACTTCGTCATTTGCTGCTGCTTTTTCAGTTGAAGTCTGATGAGCCTCTTGGCCTCTCTGAAAGCGAGCTTGATCCTTTCCTTTTCCACGGGCGCGAGGAAGACACACAGCCGATTCACCGAGTTTTGAACCATCGACTCCGTGTAATACAGTCTGTCGATGACGAGTCCCTTTTGTTTTATCCAGTCGGGATCATCGGACCGGTCGCCCAGCTTGAGCTTGTTTTGGTCCGCCACACTAATACTCTCCATGTTCGCCCGATGGATGATGTACGGACACCTCTGGCTGTTGAAGATCGGCTCCTTGACTTGCAGCCCCGCCTCGATGCGTGCATTCAGTCTGTAGGCCGCCCGCAGGTGTGGCATGTTCTGTGACTTCGTATTGAAGTTAACCGACTTCTGGATGATGTAATGGTCAAAAGGAATATCCGACCCGACAAGCCGATCACAGTAGTGCCGCACCGTGCTCGTGATGTCTTCGCTGTACCCCTTAAGGTCCTTCCCCGACATGAGATGGTCGACGATCGCCTTCAGCACTTCCTGTGTCAGCTTGCAGTTGTCCCTTCTAGTCAGCTCCAGGCCCTTGTAGTCCAGCTTGCTCTTCTCTAGTGTGGGAGACTCGTACACACGACTGAGGTACCTCTTTTTCTTGTACAGAACGAAGGGAGAACAGGACTTCTCTAGCTCCAAGGTTATAAAATTCATATCGCCAAACGTCACCGTGTTCATAAAGTGTTCCATCTTCTGCCCGAGGACCCACGCCTTGTCGAGGTCCTTGTGCTCGAAGTGTGTGTGCACGAAGACCGAGTCGGTATCTGTTTGTATGTTCAACCGGCAAGATTTTTACCAAACTTAGCCCAAAGGAAGACAGACACCGCAAAGCCTAGAGAGAACCCTACAATGCAGTTCTCAGAGCTGGTTCCCAGGAACGGACGGGTCACCAGGGGACCGACAAAGTATGTCAGGATGGAGTAAAGCACCATGGCGAAAATAGTGACATTGTTTGAAAGATGCATGAGGTTCTTTTTTATTTTTAAATGATAATAAAAATAAATGGATATCTTCTACGATAAAGAAAACAAGAAACCGACACCCGCATTCTGGGTGGTCGTTGTACTATTGATCATTCTTTTCCTGGTTTTGGCGGTTTGGCGGTACCTCCGTCTTCCAACAATCGGTGACGCAATCGCTAACCTCTAGATCTTGGTTTTCTACCACTTACTGACCGCCATAGATGACTTCGCCGTCTGCCTTGAACTCCTGATCGACGGCGTCCATGGTCATTTCAATGAGGCGGCGGCCGAAGAAGGTCGTTGAATCGCTAATCGCAGGACACAGCATGTTCCCCGTCTTACGTCCACAGTATCCATAACTGCCGTTCGCCACAATCTTCAACGCTTTCTGCTTAGCGTCCAGAATAGCCTTCTCCATGCCCGTGCACTTCTTCATGAGCTTCTTGACCTTTTTCCTCTCCGCCAAAATGTCTTCCAGTATACTAGGAAGCACTCCACGCCTGTCCTTGCGATAGTAGTAGCGCTTAGCATCGGATATCTTCACTTCCAGGACGTTCGTGTCGTTCCTGTCTGCGAACTCGGGGATGAACGTTGACCAGCAAAAGTTCCACTGCTGGATAATTGAAGGATACAGACTCGCGAAGTCTGTTTGGATTTTTTGTGTTTGCATAAAAGTAAAAAAAAAACAAGAACATGTATCATTCAAAAGCTATGAAGCTGATGGGAGGAGGGCACTGCGGTGGTAAGCTGATGGGAGGAGGGCACTGCGGTGGGAAGAAAATACGAGGAGGTGGTCATCACCCCATGGTCATGGGCGGAGGCAATAATGGAATGAATCAGCTGCTCATGATGATTGTGATCGGCCTTCTATTGTATATCGTCTACACTATGACCACGCAACCGCGTCAACAGTCCGTGGTCTACATGAGAAGAGGCCCACGCGCGCACCGGGGAAGGTTCCTAAGAGCCTACAGGAGGTACAACAGAAGAAAGCATTAAACCTTACCGAGACACAAGACGTGGTTGGAGTAGAACCCTATCTTTGGCTCGACTACTGTAGCACCCTGAAAGGACTCCAGCGGAGGAAACTTCGTTTGCTCGTTGAAGAAATACCCCATCTCTATGCCTCGTCTGTAGAGCAGAAATTTCGTTTTGCAGCCGGTCCCACTGACGACGATCTGCGCGACGCTGACGCCTGTAAGTCTCGACTCCTCTATAAATCCAAACATGGATCCCAGTTTTTCAAGTAACAGGGTAGGCAGAATGCAATCCCTTTCGCAATACTCGACTACTTTCTGCCGTTTCTCTGGCTCGCCCGACTTCCAATACTCGTTCATCTTTTTGATACTCAGCTCAATCTTCGTAATGTCTCCGAGGAAGTAGTCGCTTACGGTAGAAAGCTTGTAGTTAGGCAAGCGGTGTTGGCTGTTCTTGATAAGGACAAATGGGTCGAGGTTTATCCTTCCTGTGCACGAAGGGAAACTTATAATCTGATCGCCCATTGCACTACTCTTAAGCTCTTTTCGCTTGTACCTTCCTGGTACATATTTCTTGCGCGACAGCAGGAGGTAGAACTCGCTCTTCAAGTCCGGGTCTTCCGCACTAAAGTATTTCCTCGCCGCCTCGAACTCTTCCCTGGTCTGATACCCAGGCTCGCGATCACCATTTGGCTTCGTGTACCCTGCTACTAGGCTCCAGATACGCTTCGGCTGGGGCTTGAAGGACGACCTGGTATTATTCACGAGCAGGTTCATACTCTCCGCTATAGATTCCCTCTTCTTCTCGTCCTCACAGAACTTGTACAACTTGTTAAGGTGCTCATACTTGTCCTGCATCTTCCTTAACCGTATGACTTCGTTCCAGTCGCGGCGGCCGTACTGAAACCAGTCGATGAGCTCTATGCGGTCAAAGATGTACGCATTGTCGAAGCTATACGTGTTGTAACCCGTGAGGACGTCTGGATCTACTTCCCTGATGTACTCGGCAAAGGAGATGAGCATCTCTGATTCGGGGTGTTTATGTTCCTCCTCATTAAGGACGAAGGTCTTGAACTTGGTCTTGTCGGATGTGTAGTCCTTCAAGTAGGTGCCTACGCAAATTATCTGATCTCCGGGTCGCCTCGGCTTGGGAAAGGCGCCGTCAGATATGACTTCAATATCATAAGACAAGATGCTCGGGACGGCGATGCCCTGGTGTTTCGGCATACCCTTGACATTATCTATCCTGGCGATGTACTGGTGCCGAGACCACGTGCGCTTGTCTCTGGTGATCTGCCTAGCACCCTCCACTCGGAGCCACCCGCCCATGTGTCCGTTTATCTGCCGGAGGAAGTTGACGCTCGGAGGACAGTCCTTGTTGCACGCGTAGTACTTGAACTTCTTCGGTACCCCCTTCAACGTGACGTTTCGTCGCGAACGCTGGTCGTAGTAGGTGTGAAGCAGGGGCGGGTCCCTTCGGCGCGACCCCTTCTTCTTTTGGTCCTTGGACCACTTACTACCGATGGTCCGTCTGATACTCATGGTTTGGCACGTGACAATTAGATACTTCTTTTTGTGCTCGTGGTACCCCATAAACTGCAGCCTCTCCACGAACTTGACGCTTATGGCCTTACTATCTAATGCTCGGCCGATGTTGGAAAGAATGGCCTTCTTAGCTACGTCGTTCCACTTACGCGTGTTCCTCCACTTCCCGGGAAGCTCGATAGCTATCTGAGGTCTGTAACCCGTGATTTCCACGGTCGTCGAGTCGTTGCAGAAAAGAAAAACATAAGTCTGGCTTGCCGTGCGAGCGTCGTCTCCGTACCTCCCGTCACGAACTTCTATATCAGCTACTTGCACGTCGATGGTACCGCCGGTGGTAACCCCCGTCGTCTCTTTCTCTTTTTTTCCTCGAACTTCCTGTTTGTTTCTACCCCTTCCTCCAATTGTTTTTTCGTCAGAGCCCATGTCACACCCGATTCGCTGCACCGCCACGCGTGGTGAGACGGCTTTCGCATCTTGCTCAGTGTCCTTTCGTCGTCGTTCCCCTTCATGTAGTCCACCACGGCCTTCCATGTGGCCTTCTCTATCTTCTCCCCGTGGTACGACGACACGCTCGACGGCTTGTGGCCCTTTGCTATGCTCCTTGGAAGAATTGGTGCCCCTTTGGCGAATTTTCTTTGCGCCCACGAACCGCCCTTCCCCGAAATTATGCATTGGTAGCTCCCCCTCAGGCTTCCGTTTTCTATATTGTTGAAAATTGTCTCCAGCTCCCGTCTGGCTGTGCTTCGCAGGTAAGTCCCTCCGAGTTGCCGGTCCCTTTCGTAGTAATAATTGCGGATCACTTCTATCGATATGCCGTTTCCGTACAGAAAGCGAGTCAATTCTACCCTCTTCCTGTTGTCCAGATGGTTCGAATCTATCATGTCGTAGATGTTTGGTGGTACTCGGTGTTGGTCGTAGCCTATCATGTCCTTCAGAGCGTACTCCCACTGACAGGATGGCTTCCTTTGCGGCAATTTCCTCAACTTGTCTTGTTTTTTGTCCCATTTCGTCCTCCATTGTCTGCAATACTTGCACGGACACTCCCTGCATCTGTACCCCGTGTCTGGGCACTTTCGCCAGTAGCCCACTTCCGTCCTCTTCCTTCCGCAGTCCGGAGTGTCGAGACATGCTACATGGTATGTCCCGTATGTTGCGCATGCCGGGCAGCAGTATTCTTCCTTATCCGCCTTTTCGTCAGTCATAAGTAAGTGGTAGGTAGGTGGTTGTTGTTGTTGTTGTTGTTGTTGTTGTTGTTGTTGTTGTTGTTGTGGTGGTATTAATGGGGGTGTTGTGGCTTTTTTTTTCTTCCCGGGGTCAAACCAGTTCAAACTTGTCGAAAGTGCGCGCGAAAAATAGATCTTCATCATCATCATCATCATCTTGGTGGTAGCTATCAAAATCCGCATGATCCGGAGAAAGATCGTGAGGTAATTCGTAGCGATGGCTAGTACTTCCAAAAAGGTATTTACAGCATCCGCATCCCATAGTGCCCCTTTTTTTCTTATGCATGTACTAAAAAACACGGGAACGCATTCCTATGGGAAACGCAATTAAAACAGCATGGTGCGGCATGACCGGTGACTGGCCGGAGACTTACTGCATGTATGAGGATTTCGACGACGACATGTTCAGGACACCGAAAGCCGGCCACCGAAAGACGCCCTCCAGTGAGGGCTTCTGGGTAAACGCGTTCCTTAAAGATAGGAGCGCACCTTCCTCCTCAATTTCCTACGGTGCCCCTATCCCCGAGGGCATGTTTGACAGTCCGAGAACACCTTCGCCGGCTAGAAATTACTTGCCGCCGAACCTTGTCAAACAGGGCTGCGATGACTTCAGGCAGTGCCCGCGGGGAAGAGGCGCGGGCTTGGCAGCCAACGACAGGTTGTGCTGTAAGGCCGTCACCGCGGCAGGTAAACGGTGCAAGAAAAGCTACTGCGCCGATGGTGGCAATTTGTACTGCGCTCTGCACGCTGACATGGTACGAAGAGGTAACAATGTACGGACTATAATGGACGACACGAGCGCGGGTCGCGCTACTGTAATGTACACGAATAACTGGATTAGATTGAATGACCTAGACTCGGGTGACCTCAACCTTCCCGAGTGAATGTATCGAGTGGTAGTCTACACAGGTGTGCTAGTTGTTTCCTCTCTACTTCTGTCATGTTCGTCGGTGGATCGTCGAAGAGAATGACCCGCAGCATGGTGTTTGCCATGACGCTGGTCGGTCTCCGCACGAAGATTGTATTCTTTTCCTCCAGGCAGCGCCTGAACCTGTACATATCTATAGCCGAAACCTGCCACTTCAGTCGGAAGCAGTCCTTCTTGCGCGGGTCGACCTCCCACTCTCCGAAAATGAGATGCCCCGTCTCAGGGGGGAAGTTCGCCGCGTGACCCTTGATCTCCCAGGGTCCTAACCATATACTGGTTCTCGTTCCCTGCGGTCTCTGGAAGTACAACGTCCGCCCCCTCGCGTCCGACGCAAAGCCAAAATAAAAATCATCACCCTTGGGAACGACGCGGGTCACTCTGCACCACGCGTACTTGGGATTAGAGAGCTCATGAAGAATCTGGGCCCTGGCTTGGTGGCGGTGGTGGCGGTGGTGGCGGAGGCGGTGGCGGTGGCGGGGGAGGAGGGCCTCTTTGCTGGGGTGGAGGTCCCTGGGGTGGTTGTGGGGTCGACGGACCGACTGCATAGTTGACCTGGGCGTCCTGTCTGAAGCGTCGGAGGAATCTGACGGCGAGGGACTGTGACAAGGGATGGAAACACACGAGGCTACGGACGCTCTCCTCAGCCGCGGCGATGGCCGTTAATGCCCTGTCCCTGTCCACATAGCTGAACTGGACCAGGACGTGGGTGAGCTGCCTCAGCTTGTCTATGACGACCTGCATGACGTCCCTGGGTGTTCTCGTCTCGTCCAGCATGGCCATGACGAAGCTGCCTACGTGGCTGTCGAGCGTGTTCGTGTAGTACGACACGAGCTCGTTTCTCTCCCTCTCCTCTTTGGCGTCCTCCATGAACTGCTCTCGCGACGACCACACTGAAATGCCCGAGATCTCTTCGATCTTGTGCAGTATGTGGGGTGCAATGGAACACCTGGTTATCGGACACCGGTAGTCTCCCCTGGATTCCAGGTACTTGGCTAAGAACAGGGCGTCATAGACCTGCTTGCCCACGCGGATGGACCTGCCGGACGGTATGGTGCATAGACTGATGGGGCACACCAGACGAGCCGCCCGGAGTCGCCTCCACGCTCGCTGAAGTTTAATAATAGCCCTACTCTGACTTCTCGTATACATGGGCATGGATGTGTTTTTGTCTTTAATGGGATGAAAATCTTTTTCACCAGATCCAGCCCTTCAGGTACATATAGACGTACCCACCCATGCCGAGGATCATGCTTCCCAACTCTCTGATCTTGCAGGCCGAGTACATGTACGACATGGCGTCTACGCCGCTCAGAAGGTTGTTGTAGCACAGGAAGGGCACGTTACGCTTCAGGGCGTGGCTCATGTACATAAGCATGTGCACAGACTCCCCGTCCCTCGCCCAGAGAAGGAGGTGCAGAGTGGCGTCGGACACGCAAAGCATTTGGTATCCGAAGGCTCCGAGTGCGTAGGGGTAGGTCCCGAAGATAAAGAAGGACACGTGCCCCGCCGCGTGAATAATCGTGGCCACGTCCAGGACGTGGTTTAGTACAGAAGACATGGCGTCGGGGCGCCTGTAATTTATTTCGTCACGATATAATAATAACAAAGCATGCCAAAGTCAAGGGCCGAGATACAGAGGGACTACCGGGAGAGGATGGGCAGAGAGGAGGTGAACAAGCGCCAGCGGGAGCGGAGAAAGAAGAAGACCGCGCTGCAGAAGCGCGAGAAGCGTCGAAAGACGGAGCAGAAAGAGGGCCGCTGCTCCGTCGGTGCCACGGAGATCCTGCGCAGGCTGCACGAGCACATAGACCGGGCCGAGAAGGAGGCCGAGGCCAATGGAACCCGTGTTCCGCGGAGACCCAAAGACGGTACCCTAGCCATGTACGTGCGGTCCCTGGACGACCTTCACACGGCCATGTACGGGAGCACGCGACGCATGTGTGGGCTGCTGTGGCTCAAGGACTACGCCAAAGTGACCAACATGATCGACATCTTGTACAAGGGTCGAACCCTGGCTTCCAAGTGCGGCATGGCGAGCGCCATCTCGGCCGTCCTGCGTCGCCTTCCGCTCGAGTACGACAGGCGGGTCTACGAACTCTACAGAACCTACAACATGGCGCTCTGCGACCAGCGCCAGAATCAGGTGAACATGAACCGTCTCGAAGAGGGGCGTGGCTACGTGCTTTCCTGGGGCAAGCTCATGGACATCGTCGAGCCGGCGCTCAAGTACGGTCTGGGCACGCCCCGTGATCGCATGGTCGTCCGTATGTTCACGTTGATTCCCCCGCGCCGGTGCATGGACTACCAGCTCCTGCGGGTCGGCTACAACACCCAGTCCACTAAAGACTACAACTGGCTGGACCTGGAGAAGGGCAGGATCATCTTCAACCGCTTCAAAACGGACAAGGTGTACGGTACGCAGATCTTCGACCTACCCGACGATCTCCTCGAGTACCTGCGCCAGTACTGCAAAAAGAAGGTCTTCGGAGACTTCGTCTTCGAGTCGAGCCCGGGACTGTACTACACCTCCTTCTCCACCATCGTCCGGAAGGCTTTCCTGAGTCTGACGGGACCCCTCAACGAGTTGGGGCAAGGCATGACTGCCAACGACCTGCGCCACTCCTACATCACCTGGTGGCTCACGTGCGGTGACAGGGTCCGGTCCGTGGCCGAGCGCGACGACATAGCGAAGAAGATGGCGCACTCGAGGTCCATGCAGGACCAGTACCTCAAGCTGGACCTCATCTCGTATTGAGCTTACCAGGACATGGGGCGCGGACACCCCTCGAGCGGGCAGGGTCGTCCTTGGGAGTCCTTGGGTCGCTTGGAGCGCTCTATCTGCGCGTAGATGAAGACACCTAGCACCATGGTGGCGAGAATACCAAAGGTGATAAGGACTTTGGCGTTCATAGTATATTTGTTTATACTCCCTGTGAAAAAAAAACGCGGCTCAGTTGAGGAAACCCAAAGAGCCCAGCTTCTTTTTTTTGTGCCGGCGCTTGATAAATATAATGGAGATCCCTTTTGGAAGTAGGTACGTAGATAATGCCGCCCCGTGCACCGCGTGGGGCACGAACCAGAAGAAGTTTGCCGTCAACGACAAGGGGCATATCTTCTCAGGATACATGGACAACGACGAGGTCCTGGGATTCACCGTGTTCAGCTACAGGTACGCCAACTGGACCCAGGGTGTCAAGCTCCGTACCCAGCGGCCGGGGAACGTACTTTTAGACCGTTTCGGAAACGTCCATGTCTTTGTCGTAGACGGACAGCGCTTGATGCACCATGTCTTCGCGCATGGGAACGTCCTCAGCGTGACGCGGACGACGAAGGTTTGCGACGGGTGTAATATAAGGTTCTCAGTTGACATCAGGGGTCCGCGGATCTTCGTGGCCTTCGGTCACAAGAACCGCATGCACTTCCTGGACGGCTACCTCATGAGCAATGGTATGGTGACGCGGTGGAAGCATCGTGTTTCCCAGGCCCTGCCGTGCAACTTCGGGTACCCTCACGCCCTCATCAGGAAGGACGGGCGGCTGTGTGCGCTGGCGGAAGAGAACGAACCAGGGCTGGATAAGAAATACACCATGTCGTGCCTCTTCGATGAGGACCACCTGGACACGCCCCACGTCTTGGAACACTACATCAACGGCAACCAAGTCCACAATGAAGACCTCTACGAGGACTCGGAGGGTACGCTGCACGTCATCGTACGGATTCACCCGGACAGCAGGCACTTCATTCATGCACGAGAGGTCGTGCCCGGCAGCTACCGCTTCGCACGGTCGCGCCTCCACTTCCCAGACATGACACATCTGCGTGTGACCGAGGACGTCATCGACGGGATCAAGTTCATCGGGACGTCGTGGAACAGGCTCTGGTACTGCAGTCCAGGTGATAAGGAAAAAGACAACATCACACCCGCGGAGGTCGTTGAAGCGGGAGAGACCTGCGAGGGCATCGTGCCGTTCGTGGTCGACGACGAAGTACTACTACTTCCCTCAGCCGAGGCGAGCTTCCCGGACGCTAAGGGCTTCATCGCCCACACTCACGTCAACGTGCCCGAGTACCGGTTCAGAAGAAGGGCCAAGTGTACCCAGTGGTGCTGTGCCATAAAGGAGACCTGCATGTGGGTGTGCGGCCGCATGTGCGGTTCCTCCTGGCTCTCAGCCTAACGTTAGACTGGCGTTAGACTGGCGTTAGACTGGCGTTAGACTGGCGTTAGACTGGCGTTAGACTGGCTCCCCCCTCCTTTTTTTTCTCCATACATGTAGAAAGACCCCATGGGCAACGTACCATCCGGAACCGTAGGAAACACCCTGCAGCTTATCGGTAATGTCGCCGCATCTGTTGACAAGCCCAAGGACGGTGACACCAGTACCAACCCCGCCGATCTGGTCTACGCCCCTCTGAAGAAGAAGCTCATGGACGATAGCATCTTGTGCCAGGGCAAAGACAAGACCATCACTGTCTGCCCTACGGTATTTGCCCCTATCATGCAGCAGGCGGTGACATATGGTGGCATCGGTGTAGCCATTCTTAGCGTGCTCCTCGTAGGCCTCATAGCAGTAGTGCTACTCAGATGATCACCGTTTTTGACCAATCACCTTGTATGGCTCCATATCTGATGGCAGAGGCGGTAATGACCCAAAAGGCCCGCGGCTTGACCTACGGCTTGACCTACGACTTTTCCTACGGCTGCGGCCCTCGGCCGTATCCATGATAGACCTAATTTTCCTATTCCTCCTTTCACCTAGGGAGATGATTCTACTGATCGGAACACCTTGTTTTAAAAGTATGTCGTCTAGTTTTGCTCCGGCCTCGGCGAGTTCAGCGGCATATTTGATCGCTTCTCTTCGGTTCCTTATCCTTGGTGATCTCGATTGGATAGAGTCAACGTCTGAGGGAAGGGTACCGCGGAACCTATCTTCGGCGATATCTGAATCGTATCTACTGCGCCTAAAAAGGGCATATATACCTCCTCCAACGAATGCAGCAAGTGCAAGTACACCGCCGCTTACTCCAACTGCTATGGCTTGAGCTTGGTTCATGTTGTTGTTGTTGTTGTTTACTGAAGTACAGACATAATATTAATACAGGTACAACTATGCCGTTATCCATTGTGTATAGTCAGTTACACTAAAGTCCCATGGAATTCTACGCTGTATATTTCTAGCCAGCTCTAGATATATCATCTTTGTCCTGGCCTTTTCCGCTGCCACCTTGGCCCTTTTCAGCTTCTCTTTGTACCTATTCTCTATATTCATGCGCCACTTTCTCTTGTGCTGATTACATCTGTCCCTATTCTTTTTCCTGTACCGCGCCTGACACTCGGCTACTTTTTTCTTGTTCTTGCGCCTCCATATGGCCCTCGTTTTAATAATTGTCTCTCTATTCTTCAAGTACCACCGACGCATGTACAGGCGCTTCTTCTCCTTCGCCTCGACCTGGCTTACTATGTCTTCAAGGACCGAGCCGACTATGATGGATTCCATGCTTGACGTTTTGATGAAAAAAGAATTCTAACTACAATCTGCCATCGACCTCTCTTGAGGCACACTCGATACCATTAATGCCTTGATAGCAGTCATCGAGAAAAAAAAAGATCTTTTGGGCCCGTTTTGGACCAAAATTTTGGGCAAAAACTTGCCCAACAGGTTCCCCGAAAAACCCAGCTCAGATATTTTTGTCACGTGATTTTGAGGTTTTGTTTTTCTCTGAGGCGGGTTTTTTCGGGAAGCTGTTGGGCACGATTTGGACCAAAATTTTGATCCAAAACAGGCCCAAGAGATCTTTTTTCACATTGTAATAATCAAAAGAAGATCGCAACATGACTACACCTACCGCACTATTCTTAGATTTTGACAACGTCATCAACACCGATAGTCGTCCACCGTTCGTGATTGAAAAGCATGTCGTTGATATGATAAAGACGGTCTACGAACGTGACATACCCGTTTATGTGCTCAGTTTAAACACGGAGGATGTTATACGAGATACGCTCAAACAGTACAAAATAGGCAAGTACTTCTCGGACATACATGCGAAAGATAGTAAGGAGGACTGGGGAAAAGAAGGTAACGTATTCAAAGAAGATTTACTGTTGAAATATCGGAGGAGAGGAGTAGTGCCATTGTTCGTCGATGATGACATTCGAAACGTCCGGGCAGCTAGAGAAGAAGGGTTTCGGGTTGTTCATGTGAAAAAACGCCGAGGTATCACGAAAGCTGAGCGTACACGTATCCTCAAGATACTTGGTGGTAAGAAGAAGCCCAAGCCAAAGCCAAAGCCAAAGCCCAAGTCAAAGCCCAAGATATCACAAGGAAACCGAAAGCTCATAAAGTACTATCGTTGGACACGGGTGAGAACCAGTTTGACGGGCGAGAAAATGTGTAAAGTGACTAAAAAGCGTAAAGTCAAAACAAAGCGTGTACCGAAAGTCGATCCGAAATCGTGCATCGGCAAGACTAAGAAGGGTAAAGACGGCCAATATTATAAACCCAAGTTGATACAATATTACAGGTAGACTCATGTGTTGTTTGTCGGGAACCGCTAGGATACGAAAGGCCCAGCGTAGACGCCGTATCAAGGCCCGTCGTCGCTTCGTGGCCCGGCGCATGAAGGCGCGCCTTACAAGGAGACGGCTCAAGGAACGGCGGTCGGGTAGTAGACCCAGCCGATACTGTCGCAGATCTTTTCCCATATGGCGTCCTGCTGCCGCAGCTTCTCCTTGCCCTTGAGCAGGCGAAACAGGTGGGTGTACGGTAGGTCCAGCAGCTCCGCAAACTTGTACAGGCAGAAACTGTAGCTCAGGAAGTTCTTCCGCCGGGGGCACACCTGCGCCTTCGCCTTCTCGAAGGCCTGCTGGATGCGAAAGAACATGGTCTTCAGCAGTCGTTCCTCCTCGCTGGAGAACCTGGGTGGCTGAACGCCCGTGATGCGCGCGTGGATACTCGGGGAGTTCTCGTACAGCTTGGTCATGCGGAGCTTCTTCAGAGCCTTGCGCACGTCCGTCGTGTTGATGTCCGCCGTCTCTTCCTTGCCGTCCCGCCACAGCTGGCCCATGACAAGCTCAAGCTGCTCCTTCGTGGGCGTGAAGGCCTCCTTTCCCTGGACGGCACTGAGCCATTCCGTGAAATGGGTGATCCTTCGGTAGGAGAAGTTGGTGAACTCATACTCCACGTCGTAGCCGCAACTGGAGAAGGAGCAGTCCATGTATGTTTCCGTGCACCCACAGACGTCGCAGACCCGCATAC
>VMHT01101858.1_pt1 | contig 17069 bp, 17 predicted proteins | sample 4693611 | NCBI WGS metagenome assembly VMHT01 (sample SAMN12280063, study PRJNA550983) | marine metagenome | isolation source: seawater sampled from same location over 5 years 0.02-0.2 micron viral filtrate | place: USA: collected off the coast of southern California halfway between the port... ...
ACTTCAAACCCAAGAATATACACAGGTTTAGGGCTCTTATTATTAGTTGCTGTTTTATTTCTTAATCAAACTTCAGCATTTATATTATTAGTTTTAATTGCTTTAGTCTCTACTAAAGAATGGTTCGATATATTTGATTATGGAATAATAATTCCATATCCATTACTACTTTACTCCTCAATTGCACCGTTAGTTATTGCTTACTTTTATGGTTTAGATAATATTCATATTCCTATGTTTATATTTCCAATAGGCGTAATTATCTATACTGGTACTTTTGTTTCTTATGGTATTTATGAAAAATTTGGTAGTTCATTTTTATTTCTAATATGGTTTGGAACTGGAATAGCTTCTATCGGTTATGTTTTGAAAAACTTAGGACCTTTATTTACATTTTTAGCATTAATTTCAATCTCATTATCTGATATCGCCGCTTATGAATTTGGTAGAAGATTTGGTAAAAGAAAACTTTCTGAAAGCATCTCTCCAAATAAAACTGTGGAAGGATTTTTCGTAGGTTTATTTGTAGGTTCTTTTTCTATGTGTATAGTTTTATATAATTTCTTTGAATTAGATTTTATTCAAATTTTAATTATTTCTTTGATATTCATACTTTTTGGAGTTTTAGGAGATCTATTTGAATCAAAAATAAAGAGATCTGTGGAAATAAAAGACTCTAGTGATTTTCTTCCTGGACATGGGGGTGTTTTAGACAGGGTAGACTCCCAAATATTAAGCTTTCCAATATTGGTTCTTTTTATTCAGTTTTTAGATTTAATTTAATAAGTGTAATAATTAAGTTATGAACGCTTTTTTAACAATTGCTTTATTGACACTTTTTGTAGTATTACATGAATTAGGACATTATATTTCTGCAAAAAGGTCAAAAATTGCTGTATCTGAATTTTTTGTAGGATTTGGTCCAAAATTATTTTCTTTCAAAAAGAATGACACAGAGTATGGTTTAAAAGCACTTCTTCTTGGCGGTTATGTAAAAATACCCGGTATGGATGAGAATGAAGAGGTTGAAGGTTTTGAATCCGAAGAATTGTTTCATACTGCTTCTTGGACAAAAAAGCTTTATATTGCATCTTCAGGTATCATCGTAAACTTTTTATTAGCTTGGTTGATACTGTTTTCTATTTTTACATTTTATGGAGTTGAGCAGCCAACTCTTGAAATTGACACTTTAGGAGTATCATCTGTTAATCCAGAAAATGAAGCACCTTCCTCTATTGCTGGTTTAAAACCTGGAGATACCATTGTTTCTTTTAATGGCAATGAGGTTAATTCTTGGAGTGAACTTGTTAGTTATATTGAAGTTAATCCAAATAATTATGTATCAATTGGTTACTTGAGAAATAATCAAAGCGATATCACAAATACAACACTTTAGTCAAGGATGATTTCAAACTCAGAAACTGGTTATTTAGGAGTTTCACCTAGTATCCAAAATCAGAAACTTGGCATAATTCAATCAATATCAGCTACAACATTAGTAGAAATAGACATGACAAAAGCGGCTGTAGAGGGTATTTTTACTCTATTTAGTCCTGATAATTTACAGACTTTACTTGGAACTTATTCAGGAGAAGTCATTCCAGATGAAGTAAGACCTCTAAGTCCAATTGGATTAGCACAAGCAGGCAACCAAATAGCAGAGGGGGGATATGTTAATCTATTTACTCTACTTGCATTTGTAAATATTTTTCTTGCCGTATTTAATTCAATTCCATTAGTTCCATTAGATGGCGGTAGGGTAGTGCTTGCTCTTTATGAAGGAATTACTGGTAAAAAAATTCCTGATAAAAAATTGTATCCTGTAGCTGCTTTAGTTATCTTAATCTTTGTGTTCTTAGGTGTTACCGCATTTTATCTAGACATTACCCAACCAATTAAATTATGATTGGCAGAAGAAAGACCACTCAAATTAAAGTAGGAAAAGTTGGTGTCGGATCGGATTATCCAATTTCAGTACAATCTATGACTACTACTAAAACCAGAGATACGGATGAAACTTTAGGGCAAGTATATGAGTTAGCAAATAATGGTGCAGACTTAGTAAGAGTTACTTGTAATGAAATTGAAGCTGCAGAATCACTCGTTAAAATATGTGCAAGAAGTCCAGTTCCAATAATTGCTGATATTCATTTTCAATACAAACTAGCACTTGCTGCTATTGAAGCTGGCGTAGATGGTCTTAGATTAAATCCAGGAAATATAAGAAACGAGCAACAGATTAAAGAAGTTGCTAAAGAATGTTTAAAAGCAGGTATCCCAATTCGTATAGGAGTAAATGCTGGATCATTAGATAAGGATATCTTAGAAAAATATGGTGACTCAGTGCCAGAAGCACTTGTTGAATCAGCAATGTTAGAAGCTAGATATCTTGAAGATGTTGGATTTCATAATATAAAAATTTCTGTGAAACATTCAAACGTTCCTTTAATGATCGAATCGTATAGATTACTTGCTGAGTCTGTTGAATATCCTCTTCATCTCGGAGTAACAGAAGCAGGGCCGCTTCCAGGAGGCCTTATTAAATCTATTGCAGGTATATCAACTCTTTTGTCAGAAGGCATTGGAGATACTATAAGATTATCTTTAACAACTGATCCTGTCGAGGAAGCAAAATATGGTCGCCAGTTACTTGAATATTTAAGTTTACGTGAAAGAAAATCATTAGATTTAATAGCATGTCCAAGTTGTGGTAGAGCAGAAGTAGATGTAATAAAAGTTGCTAGTGATGCTCAAGATGTGTTGGAAAAAGAAGGATTACCTATTCAAGTTGCTGTTATGGGATGTGTCGTTAACGGACCAGGTGAGGCAAGATCTGCAGATTTAGGTATAGCTGCTGGAAAAAAAAGAGGTCACTTGTTTATAAAAGGTCAAGTTGTAAAAGTAGTTGATGAAAAAGATATGGTTGATGCTTTGCTTAAAGAAGGCAGATTAATAGCTGAAGAAGGAATAGAAGCCAGACTTGCTGCTGCGGATACTAATGCAGCAAAAATTGCTGAAGAGGATGTTCAAGCATTATTAAACATTCAAGGTGATATCAATAACTTTGAAGAAAGAACTAAATCTGTCTTAGAGATTACTACAAATAAAGATATTGAAAATTAAAACCTTTAATATATAAACATGGTTGAAAAGCTTACGCCAATGTCAGAAGATTTTAATGAATGGTATACAGATATTATTCAACAGGCTCAATTAGCTGACTATTCTCCGGTTAAGGGAACTATGGTAATAAGGCCATACGGATACTCTATTTGGGAAAGCGTCCAGTCATATCTTGATAAAAAGTTTAAAAAGACTGGACACCAAAATGCTTATTTTCCTTTATTCATCCCTAATTCTTTTATACAAAAAGAAGCTGAACATGTTGAAGGATTTTCTCCTGAATTAGCAATGGTGACACATGCTGGAGGTAAAGAGCTTGAAGAACCATTGGTTGTTAGGCCAACATCAGAAACAATTATTAATCATATGTTTGCTAAATGGATTAAAAGCTATAGAGATTTACCAATGTTGATAAACCAATGGGCGAATGTTGTCCGTTGGGAAATGAGAACAAGATTATTTTTAAGAACATCCGAATTTCTCTGGCAAGAAGGACATACAGCACATGCTACTGAAGAAGAAGCAACTGAAGAAGCATTAAAAATGTTAAATATTTATGCAGAGTTTGCTGAAAACGCAGCTGCAGTATCGGTAGTAAAAGGAATTAAATCAGCAAACGAGAGATTTGCTGGTGCTACACGTACTTATTCAATTGAAGCAATGATGAAAGACATGAAAGCATTACAAGCTGGAACATCACATGAGCTAGGTCAAAATTTTTCTAAAGCGTTTGAGATACAATTTTCTGATGAAGAAAATAATTTAAAACATCCTTATCAAACTAGTTGGGGAGTAAGCACCAGATTAATTGGAATGATTATTATGGCACATGGAGATGATAAGGGTTTAAATTTACCACCTAAGCTTGCTCCTTACCAAGTAGTAATTATTCCTATCACACCAAATGAAGATTCAAGTTCATTGATTTTAGAATCAGCACAAAAAATTGTTAATGAGATAGATGGAGATTTTAGAGTACATATAGATAACAGAGATAATATATCTCCTGGTTATAAATTTAATGAATGGGAATTAAAAGGTGTTCCTTTAAGATTGGAAATAGGTCCACGTGATATTGAAAATAACTCAGTTGTATTTTCTAGGAGGGATGGAGTTGAAGGAAAGTTTAATGTTCCTATTTCAGAGATAAAAAATAAAGTATCAGAGAATTTGGATGATATTCATAATAAACTTCTTGAATCATCTAAGATATTTCGTGAAGAAAATACCAAACATGTTGAAAATTATGAAGCACTTATAGCTGCATTAAACTCTAAACCAGGATTTGTAACATGTTATTGGGACGAAAATAGCTCAGATGAAGATAGAGTTAAACAGGAAACAAAGGCGACACTAAGATGTTATGTTTTAGATCATGATAAAACAGGTAAAGCTGTAAATAATGAAAATTCACAAGGTAAATTAGCTATTTTTTCAAAAGCTTATTAAAAATATCTTTTAATATATTTGAATATTTGATATAATTAATATTGACAATTTAGCTACGTAAAGTGGGAGTCAAGCCCGCTTTTTTTTATGAGGAGGTTTTTATGGTTTCTGAAGATGAAATCTACCATCAAATTGACTCATATTTAAAAGTTGAAAATATGGAACTTTATGATCTAAATATATTAAATTTTCCAAATATATCAAAAATTGAAGTATTCATTTATTCAGTTGAAGATATTAATCTTGACACAACTGCCAGATTAAATAAGCAGCTTACGAGAGTTATTGAGGAATTTGGTTATGAAAAAGGTTCCTTCGAAATGATTGTTTCAAGCCCTGGTATTGAAAGAAAATTAAAATCTTTACGACATTTTGAATTATCAATTGGAGAATTAGTAAAAATTAAACTGATAAATCCAATAGATGATGTCTATACATTTGAAGGAACTCTTGCTTCAGTAGATGATAAAATTATAAATTTAAAAATAGAAGACGATGAGATTGAAATAAATATTTCAGATATAAAAAATGCAAAAATTGAATTTAAACAATTTAAAGAAAAAGTAAAAGGATAAAAATGAAACTAGGAAATGAAAGTAAACAAGCGATTGAATCTTTAGCTCTTGATAAAGGTGTGTCGGTAGAAAGCATGTATGAAGCTTTGGTATCTGCTTTTCGTTCTGCATATATGAGAATACCTGGTGCTGCAGAAGAAGCTAGAGTAACTCTAAATCCTGAAAGTGGTGAGGTTTTAATTTACGCCCAAGAGCTTGATGTTGAAGGTAATGTTATTGAAGAATGGAAGGTAGAGCTAGATGAGGATGAATTTGGAAGAATTGCTGCTCAATCTTTTAAACAAATGATGACTACCAAAATTCGCGATGCAAAAAGAGCGACTGTTTTAGATGCATACATTGGAAGAGAAGGAGAACTAATTACAGGAATAGTTACACAGTTTGATCCTAGATTTAATCAAACAATATTAGATCTTCAAGATGCGGAAGCTGTGATTCCATCAGGTGAAAGAGTACCATTTGAAAGGCTCGAAAGAGGCAATAGAGTAAAAGCATTAATTACTGAAGTACGTGAAGATGCTAAAGGGGTCCCAATAATTGTTAGCAGAAGTAAAGCAGAATTTGTTGAAAGAATGCTTGAATTAGAAGTACCTGAATTAACCGATGGCACAGTTGAGTTAAGAGCAATAGCCAGAGAAGCTGGTAGCAGAACAAAAATTGCTGTATTTTCTAATGATCCAAATGTTGATCCTAAAGGTGCTTGTGTTGGCTCAAGAGGAAATAGAGTTAGGCAAATTGTAAATGAGCTTAGAGGTGAAAAATTAGATGTAGTTGAATGGAGGGAAGACAAAGTTCGATTTATCAAGGAAGCACTAGGGCCAGCAGATATAGATGAAGTTGAGATTGATGAACATACAAAATCCGCAAAAGTTGTTGTAAAAGACAACCAACTCTCTCTTGCAATTGGAAAAGAGGGGCAAAATGCCCGTCTTGCGGCTAAATTAACTGGTTACAAGATAGATATAGTAGGACTTGGAGACTCACCTCAGATTGAGGAGTCTGAAACTGAAGAGAATTCATCAAACGAGGAAGAATAAATGGCAAAAAAGCGAATTCATCAAATCGCTAAAGAGCTGGACTTAGCATCAGCTGACATTCTTCATCAGGCTAAAGAACTTGGTATTGAAGTTAAAACTGCATCGTCTGGATTAACTGAAGAAGAAGAAGAATTAGTTAAATTAGCATTAGATCCAGTTCAGGATGAAAAAAATGTAGTTCAAGAAGTTGAAGAAATTAAGAATGAGATTGAAGAAGAAATAGTTGAACTTCCAGAAGAAGAAACAGCAGCAGACGGTGATGATGTACAAATAGTCGAAGTTTCTAGAAATTCGTCACCTCAAAAATTAAGTTTGCTCATAGAGACTGATGCTACGCAAATAGTAGGTGATTTAATGGGTTTAGGAATTATGAAAGCTATAGATTCACCACTAGAAGATAACGAAATAGAAAAACTTTTTGAGAAATATAATTTAATTCCAGATTTAATTGATGAAGTAACAATATCTAGAGAGGATATTATTGAATTTAAGGAATTCGAGGATGAACAGGATAGTTTAAATCTACGAGCTCCAATTATTACAGTTATGGGGCATGTTGATCACGGAAAAACAAGTCTTCTTGACTACATAAGAAATGAAAAAGTTGCAGATGGAGAGGCTGGAGGTATTACTCAACATGTTGGTGCCTACAAAGTTGATTCTGGTGAAACAGGTATAACTTTTATCGATACACCTGGACATGAAGCTTTTACACAAATGAGAGCAAGGGGAGCAAACGTAACCGATATAGTTGTTCTTGTAGTTGCTGCTGATGATGGTGTTATGCCTCAAACTATAGAAGCTATAAATCATTCAAAAGCTGCTGAAGTTCCTATTGTTGTTGCAATTAATAAATGCGATCTTCCTGAAGCGAACCCTTCAATGATTAAAGCTGAACTAACAAAATATGATGTTATATCCGAAGATCTTGGAGGCGATACTCCTGTAGTTGAAGTTTCAGCGATAAAAGGCGATGGAGTAGATGATTTACTGGAAACTCTTTCTTTAGTTGCTGAAATTGAAGAACTTAAAGCAAATTTTAATACAGATGCGTCCGGATACATAGTTGAATCGAGAATGGAAGTTGGAAAAGGCAATGTTGCAACTGTTATTGTAACTAGAGGAACTTTAAAACAAGGTGATTTCTTATATGCTGGTCAGGCTTTTTGTAGGATAAAGTCTATGTTTGATCACAATAACAAAGTACAAAAAACAGTTGAACCTGGATCACCAATTGACATTATTGGTTGGGATGAATCTCCAACAGCTGGAGATCAATTTGTTGCAGTAAAAAATCAAAAAGAAGCAAAGTCTAAAGCTGAAGAAAATAAAAGTAAATTAAAAGATCATGACAATTCATCATTTTCTGTTGAGTCAAGGGTGAGTGACATGATGAAGCTTTTACAAGAAGGCGAATTAAATACAGTTAATTTAATATTAAAAGCTGATACAAATGGTTCAGTCGAAGCAATTAAGGATGGAGTAAACAAGCTTGCGACAGATGATGTAAATATTCAAGTTGTTCACGGTGCAGTTGGAGGAATAGTATTGTCAGATGTAGATCTTGCTAGTGCAACTGATTCGATGATAATTGGTTTCAATGTTAGGCCAGACAGTCAATCTAGAAACATGGCACAAAGTAAAGGAATAGATGTAAGAACATACAGTATTATTTATGAGCTTCTTGATGATATTTCAGAAGCTGTTCTTGGTCAAATGACAATTAAAACTGAAGAAGCAGTCATTGGTATGGTAGATGTAAAAACTACTTTTAGAGCTCCAAAGGTTGGCGTAGTTGCAGGATCTATTGTTTCTGAAGGAAAAGTAGAATTAGATGCCAAAGCTAGATTACTACGAGACGGAATTGTTATCTATGAGGGCACAATAGTATCTCTGAGAAGATTCAAAGACAATGTAGAAGTTGTAAATGAAGGTCTTGAATGCGGAATCGGTTTGTCAGATTATAAAGACATTAAAGAGGGTGATACTATAGAAATACTTGCTGAAGTCGAAGTATAAGAAATCAAAATGAGTAATCAAAAACGTGGTGGAAGAATAAATAGAATTAATCCACTTATTCAAAAAATTGTTTCTGAAGCATTGTTGAGAAATTCAGATCCATCTTTAAATAAAGCAACTGTCACTCATGTGTCTACATCACCAGATTTAAAAAAATCTATGATATTCGTATCAACCTTGGAAGGAAATGAAGGTTCTTTAAAAACATCTCTAGAAAAAAATAGAACCAAAATACAAAAAGTAGTCAGCAGAGAAATGACTACTAAGAATGTACCCAAGATAATTTTTGAAGTAGATAATACATTCAGTAACGTTACAAGAATAAACGAACTTTTAGATAGGACTCAAAATGAGTGAATTATTTAATAATGTTGGTAATTCATCAAATTTAATTACAGGTCATATAAATCCAGATGGTGATGCTTTAGGCTCAGCTTTGGCGTTTAAATTAATTTTGGATAGTAAAGGTATCAGTTCTGATGTCTGTTTTGATGTTAAAGGTAACATTCCATCTAATTTAAACCATTTACCAATTAATTTAATTTCTAATAACGCAATGAATAAATATGAAAATGTTTATGTATTTGATTGTGGAAATTCTGAACGTCTAGGAAGCTTAGAGGAAATAGCATTGAAATCAGACCAAGTTATTGTTATTGATCATCACATCGAACCTTCATTTGGAGATATTCAAGTTATAGATTCAACTGCTGCAAGCACTACTCAAGTTCTCTATAGGGAAATTATCTCTGCGGATATTGAAATAGATAAAAATATAGCAAATTGCCTTATGACAGGCCTAATTACTGATACTGGAAGATTTCAATATTCAAATACAGATTATGAAGTATTTCAAATAGCTTCAAAATTAATGCTGAGTGGTGCTGAACTAACATCTATAAGTGATAATATTTACGGTTCAATTCCTATGAATGCTATAAAGCTTCAAAGTGAAGTATTGAACAGAATTAAACTATTTGATGATGAGGAGTTGGTTGTTTCCTATGTTTTGCACGAAGATTATAAAAAATTTAATATTGAATCTTCGGAGATTGACTTTTTAATTGACTCTATCCGATTAGTTAAAGAATCAAATGTAGCATTGCTTTTAAAAGAGCAAGATGATAAATCATTTAAAGGCAGTTTAAGATCTAGAACTAAATTAGATGTCCAAAAAATTGCATCATTATTTGGCGGAGGAGGACATAAAGCTGCATCTGGTTTTTCTACCACACTAAGTATGGATGAAATTACAACAAAAGTTAAGAATGCAATCAGATCACAAGCCTAATTTTTACCTATTAGATAAACCTAAATCTTGGACTTCTCAAGATCTATGTACTAAATTAAAAAAAAATTTTAATTTTAATAAAGTTGGACATTCTGGAACTTTAGACCCTAACGCAGATGGATTGATGCTTTTGGCAACAGATGGATATACAAAATTGTTTGATTATATTGATAAAACGGAAAAAACATACAATGTAACCGCTATTCTAGGATATTCTTCACCAACCCTAGATGTTGATTCTGAACTTTCCTTTCATGATAAAGTTGATGCAGTTAGTCTTAAAAAAGATATTGAGGATTTTCTCAGAAATATATTGGGCGAATCATTTCAAACTCCACCAATTTATTCAGCAATAAAAGTAAAGGGAAAGAGATTATATAAATATGCTAGACAGAACCAAGATGTTGATATTCCACTTAGGAAAATTGTTGTAGAAAATACAAAGTTATTATCAGTTATGAAAAACAAAGTAAAATTTGAAATAACTGTAAGCAAGGGAACGTATATTAGGAGCATAGTTGAACAATTAGGTAAATCTTTAAATACTGAAGCAGTTGTTGAAATGCTTACAAGAACATCTATAGGAAATTTAGACATAAATCATAATAAGTTAAATAAAAATGTGGAGAAAATTAATTATAAATCCAATCTCCATTCTTTGAATTGGAAAGAGGTAATTGATCTACCTGTCTTAGATTTAAATCAAGACATGTTAGAGTCAGTTCAACATGGACAACTAATTTTAAGCAGTATGTTTTTGAAAAAAAATAAATATGTAGTATCTATTAATAATGATATTGTTGCAGTTTATGAACCATTTAGTGAAAAATATTTCAAACCAGATAAGGTACTTATATGAAAATATATAAAAACTTTACCTCTGACGATAATATTTTAAACGGTGTATCTACAACTTGTATAGGTGGTTTTGACGGTGTACATCAAGGACATCAACAGCTAATAAAATCAGCTCATAACTTTAATAAAGATTATCAGATCGTAACTTTTGATACATTACCAAAAAAATATTTTAACAAAGATCACAAACTCCTTAGTACCAATGAAACAAAAACGAAGTTAATTCAAAATTTTAATCCTAGTAATTTAGTATTTATTAATTTTGACCATGTTGTTAACTATTCTCCCAATGAATTTTGTAATATGTTAAATATTAATCTTAAAACAAAAAATATTTTTGTAGGAAGTGATTTCAAATTTGGTTTAAATAGGGAAGGTGATGTTGATTATTTAATTAATTTTTTTGGTGATGATTCGATCCATATTATTGACGACTATAAGCATAATGAAAATAAAGTCTCTTCAACGTTAATTAAATCTTATCTGTCTGAAGCAAAAATAGAACTAGCTAATGAATCTTTAGGTTATAAATATTCTATCTCTGGAAATGTGATTAAAGGTGATCAAAAGGGAACTTTAATTGGATTTCCAACGGCAAATTTAGAAATAAATAATAGTATTCAGATTCCAAAAAATGGTGTTTATGAAGTTGGTGTGAAAATTAATGATGAAAATTATGAAGGAATAATGAATATTGGATACAAACCTACTGTATCTGAAGATAAAAAACATAGTTTAGAGGTTCATATTTTCAAATTTAATAATGATATTTACAATTACGATTTAACTGTTAGTTTTAAATCTTTTATTAGAGATGAAAAAAAATTCAACAATATTGATGAATTAGTACAACAGATAAACACCGATATTGAAAAAATTAATAAAAATTAAATAGTGTCACATTAGATATAGTGAGTATTATCATTATCTCGAATGAAAACAAACCAAGATATTATAAAAGAATACGGTAAATCTGATATTGATACCGGTTCTGCAGAAGTACAGGTTGCTTTATTGAGTAACAGAATTGATCATTTAACAGATCATTTGAAAACACATAAAAAAGACCACCATACAAGAAGAGGACTATTAATGCTTGTTGGTAAGAGAAAAAGACTACTTCAGTACCTTCAGAATCAAGACGTTCAAAGATACCGTGATATTATAGATAAACTTGGTCTAAGAAGATAAATATTTGACTTAGTGTTGTTAATTGAGAGCTTTTGTTGAAAGCTGACAATTAATAACCTTGGTCACGAAAGAGGTTATATGTCGATTGATAATGTAAAAGTAAGTATTGGGAATTCTGAAATAGCTTTCGAAACAGGAAAATTAGCAATTCAAGCGCCTGGTTCTGTTGTTGTTACATCTGGAGATACTAATGTTTTAGTAACAACTGTATCTAATAAGTCAGTAAGAGATGGTATAGATTTTTTCCCTTTGACTGTTGATGTTGAGGAAAGAATGTATTCAGCTGGAAAAATTCCTGGTGGATTTTTTAGAAGAGAAGGTAGGCAAACTGAAAAAGCAATATTAGCTTGTCGTCTAATAGATAGACCACTAAGACCTTCATTTAAAGATGGATTTAGATGTGAAACTCAGATAATTGCAACTGTTTTAAGTGTTGATAATGAAAATGAATATGATATTTTAGCATTAAATGCAGCTTCATTGGGATTACAATTAGCTGGAGTGCCACTTGAGTCTGCTGTTGGTGCAGTAAGAATGTCTTTAATTAATGATAATTGGGTAGTTCAAGCAACAAATTCTGAATTAGAAGAATCTGTGTTTGATATGGTTGTAGCAGGTAGTTTAAATAGCAGTGGTGAAGTAGATATTGTTATGGTTGAAGCTGGTGCAACAGATAATGCATTTAATAAAATAGATGAAGGCAGTGTTGCTCCATCGGAAAATATTGTTGCTGATGGTATTGATTCGTCTAAAGAATATATTGCAAAATTAATTGAAGCACAAAAAGAGTTAGTAGCTAAAAGAGAAGTACCACAAGTTGATTGGCCTATAGTTGAAGATTATTCGGAAGAATTGAAAAATGACATTAGTAATGACTTTAGTTCACAAATTGAAGAAGCCACAGCGTTGACTGACAGAGCTGAAAGAAGTGAAAAACAGAGTGAGCTTGAAGTACAGGCTATTGAAAAATTTCTTGATAAAGAAGAAGATAACACAAAAGCTATTAAATTAGCATTTAAGTCTATAGTTAAAAGTACTGTTCGAGACAGAGTATTGTCTGGTGGTCCAAGATTAGATGGTAGAACACCTACAGATATTAGAAATATATCTGCAGAGATTAATTTACTTCCGACAGTCCACGGATCATCCTTGTTTCTAAGAGGAGAAACACAAGTACTAAATGTTACAACTCTAGGTATGTCGAGACTTGAGCAGATGCTAGATACAATTGATACAGTTACTTCAAAAAGATATATGCATCATTATAATTTTCCACCATATTCTACTGGTGAAGCTTATCCGATGAGGGGTCCTAAGAGGAGAGAAATTGGTCATGGCGCGCTAGCTGAAAAAGCTCTACTGCCTCTAATTCCACCTAAAGTTGATTTTCCATATACTATCAGAGTTGTAAGTGAGGCTATATCATCCAATGGTTCTACTTCACAAGCATCAGTATGTGCTTCAAGCTTATCCTTAATGGCAGCGGGTGTTCCTATTAGAGAACATGTAGCAGGCATTGCTATGGGATTAATATCAAAAGAAGATACTTACGTCACATTAACAGATATTTTAGGAGCAGAAGATGCTCTTGGAGATATGGATTTCAAAGTTGCAGGTACTAGAAATGTAATTACAGCTTTGCAACTAGATATGAAAATAGAGGGTCTACCTGCTGATGTGTTGAGGAAGGCTTTAAATCAAGCTATGGATGCAAGACATCACATACTTGACATTATGGAAGATACAATTTCTGAACCTGCAGAAGATCTTTCTGGGAATGCGCCTAGGCTTGAAACTATTGAGCTACCAAAAGATAAAATTGGTGAAGTAATCGGTCCAAAGGGTAAAAATATTAAGAAAATAGAAGAAGAAACAGGATGTTCTGTTGAAATTGATGATGATGGTATTTTAACCTTAGGCTCTACAGAGGAAGAAGCAATAGCTGCTGGTAAAGAAATGGTTATGTTGATTATTGATCCACCAGAAGCTGAAGTTGGAGCACAATATGATGGTGAAGTAGTCAGCGTTGCTACATATGGAGCTTTTATTAATATCTTGCCAGGTAGAGATGGGTTACTTCATGTATCAAAATTTCATTCAAGTAAAAGGGTAAACAATACTGAAGCTGTTGTATCAATAGGGGATAAGATTAAAGTCAACGTAGATTCAATTGAAAAAGGTAAAGTTAGCCTTTCACCAGTTGAAGACTTAGAAATCCCTGAAGAGGCTGAGGGTGGAGGGTCAAAAAACTCTCGGGATAAAAATTCTTCTAGATCAAAAAATGGTAATAGAAATGGAAGAGATAAAAAGTCAGGTAATAACGAAAAATCCTCCAATAGAAAAAGAGTCTCTTTTGAAGATGAATTTGAAAAAGGTCTCTAGACTACTTTCTGTCTCCAGTTAATTTTGTAGGAGTTGTTGCTTCGGTAGTTACGTAAGCATCAGGATTAATTTCTGATACAATTTTTAAAACTTCTTTAACCCTTTTTCTAGGTGTTACACACCATGCAATAGTCACTTCGCCATGCATTCCTTCACCGTTAATTATTGTTACACCAAAACCTTTATCTCTCAATTCCATTGCAACCTCCATATTGTCGCTATCTTTTGGCGCAAATATCCTTACTACAATGTCACCAATTGCAATTGTGTTCTCTATGTATGACCCCATAATTGTTCCAGAAGCAAAACCTAGTGCATAGCCAAAAATTAAAAGAGGATCATTCAAATCTTGAATAACCCTTGATATTGCTACAACCCAAATAGCAGACTCAATGAAGCCCAACACTGCACCAAAGACAGGTTTACCTTTGTTTACATAAAGTACTCTTAGAGTTCCTAACGTTTGATCAAGTAATCTTAAGAAGAATATTGAAAGTGCTGCTAATAAGATGTTCATAATCGTATTGTACGATTTTTATTTTTTTATAGTGTCAGTTAATTCTTTATATACTTTAGACATTTTGTCATATGTTTCATCAACTAATTGATCTATAGTTTCTTTTGTATATTTTGAAATATCAATCGGTTCTAGCGTATTTATGATTGCTTTACCGCTGGTCATAAATTTTTTACCTCTAGGCCATATGTCTCCAGTACCAGCAATCACAACAGGAAGGATCGGAATATTATTTTCTAATGCAATATGAAATGCACCACTTTTAAAAGGTAGAAATTTATCTTTTTTTGCTCTTGTTCCCTGGGGGTAAACCATTAGTGACCATCCGTTACTAAATAGGGTCTTTGCCTGTTCATTAATACTTTTTCGATCGTTTTTGTCTGATCTATCAACTTTTATAAAATTAAACGATCTTGCTGCAGTTTTAAAGACAGGAAGTTTATACACTTCTTTTTTAGCCATAAATACCCATTTAATTTTAAGATATCTGAACTGCATCATTGGATCTAAATTTGATAAGTGATTTGAAATAACAACATATGGCTGATTTTTTTTATAGTCAAAATTTTTAATTAAAGTTACTTTTGATCTAGCAGCCCACATCCAGGGAATTGTCCAGCTTTGAGCAATGAAGTATTTCAATTTTGTGAATCTATTAAATAAACCTACAAACCAAATAGAGTATGTAACTGGGATTGTGTATATACCCATTATCAATAAATTGAACCATGTAAGTAATTTGTTCTTCAACATGTTGTAAGTGTAATGTAGAACTATCCAGATAATAAATTATGTTAGAAAAAATAGAATTAAGGAAGAAACTAAAAAATATTTCATTGGTCAATATTGATCACTCCATAACTGTTATAAATAGGCTACAAAATATAATTAAAGATAAGATCGTATGCACGTACATACCTCTCGAAAATGAAATTAATATCAATATGTACTTAAAGGGACATTCAGCGTTATCGACAACATGCTTAAAGGATGGAGAAGTAAAGATATGTATTTATGAAGAACCGTTTGAAAAAAACAGCTTTAATGTTTATCAACCTATTAATTTAAAAATTATTGATAATGTTGATATATTTTTAGTACCTGGAATTGGATTTGATATAAAAGGTACTAGGCTTGGCAAGGGCAGAGGTATTTATGATCGTTTACTTTATGAACATTTAAATTCAACATTTATCGGTATTACAGATAAAAACCATATACTAGATGAAATTCCTTTTGAAAATCATGATATACATACGCACAGTTTGTTAACCCATGATGAATTTATTGATATAAATTTGTAGTATCCTTTAAATATGGAAGTTAGTATCAATGTCGGTTATTTTGGTCCACATATTTCAAGTGAAAAAAATTTAATTAAAGAATTAGATGAAATAGGGATTTCTTGTATTTGGACTGCTGAAGCATATGGATATGATGCGGTTACACCACTATCATACTTTGCTGCATTAACAGAAAATATAAAGTTAGGTTCTGGCATTATGCAAATACCAGGAAGGTCTCCTGCAATGACTGCGATGACTGCTGTTACAATTGATAAACTTTCTGGTGGTAGGTTTAGGTTGGGGATTGGAGTTTCTGGACCTCAAGTTGTTGAAGGTTGGCATGGAGTTGCTTATGGAAAGCCATTAAAAAAGACAAGAGAATATCTCCAGATAGTTAAGGATATTTTACGCAGAGAAGGAAAAACTTCATTTGAAGGGGAGTACTACAATTTACCATACAATGGTGCTGATGCATCTGGTTTAGGAAAACCGTTAAAACTTATTGAACAACCTCTTAGAAGCGATATACCAATATATCTTGCAGCTATTGGACCAAAAAATATTGAATTGACTGCTGAGATTGCTGATGGATGGCTTCCTTTTATGTATTCACCAACTCTTGGAGATAAATTTTTCAATCAATTTTTAGAAAAAGGTTTTGAAAAATCAGGAGATCCAAACAAAAAAGAAAAATTTAATATATCTGCTCCTGTTTTTGCGAAGGTGTGCGACGAATCTGAAAGAGATGCATATTTAGCTCCTGCAAGAAATAATTACACTTTATATGTAGGTGGTATGGGAGCTAAAGATAAAAACTTTTATTTCAATTTGATGTGCGAATATGGCTATGAAGAAATCGCTACGCAGATTCAGGAATTGTATCTAAAAGGAGAAAAAGCCGAAGCAGAATCAATCTTCCCTGATGAATTGCTAGATGATCTAACTCTTGTTGGCTCCAAAGAACGGATTAAAGAAAAGCTTGAAGATTGGAAAAACTGTAATGTTACAGAACTCTCTGTAGCTATACCGCTAGATATAGAGACTATAAAATTTATTAAAAGTTGTATATAAATGAGTGAATTAACCCCTGAAGATATAAATGTTTCTACATGGAAAATACCAAGTCCTCTTGGAATAATTGGAAGTCATGCAAATGGTGAATTTAATGGTATGACAGCAAGTTGGATGACTCAAGATAGTATGGAGCCGGCTTTAATAGGAGTTGGAATTGATAATAAAAGTGTGACTTTTAAACTTATGGATCAGAGTAATTTTTTTACATTAAACATGTTTTCCCCTGAATATACAAAAGTATTTGTAAAATTTTCTAAACCAGCTGAA
>VMHT01105534.1_pt1 | contig 17069 bp, 24 predicted proteins | sample 4693611 | NCBI WGS metagenome assembly VMHT01 (sample SAMN12280063, study PRJNA550983) | marine metagenome | isolation source: seawater sampled from same location over 5 years 0.02-0.2 micron viral filtrate | place: USA: collected off the coast of southern California halfway between the port... ...
AAAAAAGTCAAGCTCTCTAGCCACTCTAAGGATTTGTGTGTCACTAAATCCCTCAATAGCTTTTCCCATCTTTTTAACATTGCTAAAAAGTGTTTTGCTGATTGCATCCAAGTCATCAAAGAACTCATCAAATATGTCTTTTGTTATTGCCATTAAGCATTAATCAATCTTTCAACCAAGCTACCTTGTGGCTCAGGCTGTGTTGCTTGAGTCTCTTGGCTTTTCTCTTCTGCTATCTCACCTAGCTTGGCTGATAATTCAGCTTCATCCATATCAGGATTGTAGTGTAATAAAATTTCTTTTTGTGTTAGAATCCCCATGCTCTTCTTTTTCTCTATTACCTGAAGCTCATCCAACTCAGAAATAGGAAAGTCCATTTCAGGAAAGTCCACATAGTAATCTTCTGCAATCTTAATCCCTGCATCTTGTTCCAACACCACTCTGTCCACTGCAAATCTTTCTTCCTCAAATGTTCTCCATGTATCTTCCACACTGGCTTCTCTTTGCTCAATGCTCTCTATGTTTAAAATCTTTAATGCTTCACCACTGATAGCTGAATTGCCTACATCAGCAAAGCTAATATTTAAATGATTGTTTGATGCTACTGATTCAATAAAAAACTTTGTGGTGTCTATAATCTCTTTAAGCCCACCTGATGGTGCTGTCATGTTGAATGATGTGTCACTAGGCAAACATAAGACCTTGTCCACTCCAACCTGTATTGGCTCACTAGGATTAATGTCTAATCCACTTATCCATTTCACTCCACCAGTTGCTCCCATTCTAATAGCTAAAGCCAACTCAGTCATGGCTAAGTCTAACTGCAATGAGGCTTGAATTATATCACTAGCATTACCACCAAAATAATCTCTAACTCTTGGCTGTCTCCTAGTAAATGTAAAAGGTAAAACACTCTCACCTTTGCTGTTCTTATATGGATTTAAATTCTCCTCATTCACACTATACATTTGCCCATTAGAATCAATTAAGAAATGATAGCCTTGCTCTCCATCCATACCAACTGACCAAAAGGCATAAAGCTCTTTCTCTAGCTTACCAAATCCACTTCTTTGGATTGGATATAGAATTGCCTTTGGCTCATCTTGCATCCCATCAACAAAGTACACATGATAGAAAGGCACTAGGTCATATTGCATCTGCTCTTTGCTCTCATCCCATCTTGACCTCATGCACATATTGCCTAATAAAAAATTTAACTCCTCAAGCTGTCTGCACTTTCTATTTAACCCTTTGGTGACTTCTTTATATCTGTCATCTGTTATCCTTTCAATGTCTAAGCTTTTGCCATATACATTTGAAGATGCTTTGGTGAATCTTCTTACAATGGATTGTGTAAACATAGGAACACTTCTAAGCGTTTCAGAATCAAAATAAGACCTAATGTATTTATCAGTCTCTACATTCTCATAGTAATCAAGAAACATCTCAATCTCTTGCCATCTTGCTGTTTCTATCCTATCAAGTTCTCTCTTGATTGTATCTTGAATGGTTGCCAGTGAAAGGTCAGGGATAATCATCTTAAAACTCCAGTGTGGTTGCAGTCCGTCTATATGCAGGTTCTTTTAAATCAATGTAGTAACTGGAAGCATCAAGAAAATGTGTTAGGTTCTCATCTTTCTTTGACAGATTACCATTATTGTCTCTTTGACATAATTCATAATCCTTAATGAGATTAACACACTTAGGTGCTACAGTCATCCTTATTTTGCCCTCACTGTCTTTCAGTAATCTATTCAAACTATATAATCTATCTTTGGTATGTGGTGCTTTACTCTTAGCATAAACATTAAAGCCATGTTCTCTTAAAATGGAATGGTCTGACCTATTATTGACAGCCACAGTTGAGCGTGATTTGCCAGCAGGGTCAGGATAGCAGTCCTTTACATAAGGGTACTTCTTTTTCATTAACCTAGCCATTTCATCAGTGTTAGAATTATGTAAGACTAATTCATCCACAGCAACTACAGTTCCATCACTATATCTGCCCATTACAATACATGCCATTGTTGCTACATTAAAGTCTAATCCAAAGAACATTTGGGGTGGCATATCTTTTATAGGTTGTAGATGCACATTCCTATCAAAGTTCCATACAGCCTTATTACCTGCTGTTAAGAACGTACCTAACATCTCTTGCTTATACTGGTCAGCAGTCATTGTCTTTTTAGCTTCAAGCACAGCTTCTTTAGAAATCATCCCATGCTCTAAGGTAGTAAACTGCCATGATTTATACATTGGATTCTTACCTAATCCTAAAAGGAATTTAGAATACAGGTGATTAAATCCATTTGGTGTAGATGTTAGCAATGCCTTAGCATTGTGGTCTAATAGCATTGGTGTAATCACTTCCTCAAAGAATCCTTCTTTAATGTAAGCCATTTCATCTAAGACAACCCCATTGCTTCCATTCTTACCCAAGCTAATACCCCTAAGGCTGTCAGGATTATCTGCCCCTTTAAGAGATAACTCTGCTCCATTATCAAACCTAAATGATAGCTCAGTCTCATTGATTTTTACGTCTCCAAATTGTAGCATTAATTCTTTCATTAGGGGAAACATAATGAGCTTTGCCTGCCTGTAATAAGGGGCTATGTATAATCTTCTCTCCCCCTGTTGAAAAGGTTGGTGCAGTAGAAATACTGCTGACAAAACAGACTTGCCCCATCTTCTCCCAGTTATCAGGATTTTTACTTTGGCTTGATGGTTTAAAATATCCCATCTAGTTTTGTCTAATATTATTTCCATTTATAGGCTGTTTAAACAGTTGTCTCATCTGCTTCTTTTATCTTCATTACTTGAATTGGCTCATTAGATGTGACTGACATCTTATGTAATGCAGTTCCTTCAGTCCTATCTGCTATAAACTTTATACTGTTTAAGTCTCCACTTAGAGCCATGTCATAAACCTTTTCTAAAATTAATTCTTTTAATGTCTTGCTATCTGATACAACCTTATCACCAAGCTCATCTAATATATCAGAAATGGCAAAACCTTTCTTTGGTCTGCCATTTGGATTGCCTGATGTACCCTTTTTAAAAGTTCCATCTTCATTCCTGTTATTTTCCTGTACTACAGGATTTTCTTCTTTGGTGCTAATAAGACCTAGCCTTTTTTCTTTTAGAGCCTTTAAGACCCCTTTTTGGGCGTTTTTTGCCTACTTTCTTCTTCTTCTTGGGATAAGAGCCATAAGGCATAGTATTTTCCTTTGCTTATTATAAGAACTTTGGTTGCAACCTCAGTCTTTATGGTTTTTGTTTATCTGCCCTTTTCTATTGCCTTAAATAACTTTTCAGCAGTGTCAGGCTACCATAAGCCATGTCTAATATTAAGCATACATGCAAGTATGATTGTGGTAACTTTGTTTTGGTACTGTTTAAACAGTTAGCTAACAGTTTGCAAAGTGTTATAAATATTATATAAATATAAATATAAATATTATAATAATAAAAAAGCCCCACATTTCTGTGAGGCTCTTCTATCTCTTTCTTTAGGGGGTTAGTTTTATTTTTCTAAAGGCTCAAGGCTTCTGTTTTTGCTATGGTATGTTGTAAAATTAACATCAACTTTCCTTCCTGTTGCTGATAAGGTTGTAGTCTCAAATTCTCCTGTGTGTCTGTCAGCAGAGTAAGTTCTTCTTTTATGCTTCATTATACTTAAAGACTCCATGTTTGTTAATCTATGCTCATCAACATTTACATAGACACGCCCACCCGTTTGACCAATCTTAATTGAAGTTCCATTACCTAAGTCTATGGCTAATGCCTTATAACCATCTTCATCCACAGGAATTGAATCCATATTTACACGAGGGCTATTGACTACTCCATTGTATCCATAAGCAAAATCTAGTCCTAGTTTCTTTGCATCTTTTCTTATTTTTTTCATCTCAGTTCTCTCTTTCTTTAGATTATCATTTAATAACATGGTATAAATATAATGACCCTGCCTAATACTTGTCAAGTATTATTTACAGATAATAATAGAAACAAAAAACCCCCTGTAAAAAGGGGGCTTAGTGTCTTTCTTTTTAGTTAAGCTTTAATCAACAAAGGATAAGTTCCAACTGTGACCAAGTTCATAATACATGCCATCAAAATCAATCTTATTAAAAGAATCATACATGGCTGAACCATAGGTCATGTTTAATGCCTCATAAAGACTTCCCTCAAAGCTCATGCTTATAGTCTCATTGTTAGCATATTCAAAATAATCTGTGCCTTTAATGTCTTTGATAAATGACTTTTTTCCTTTGTTGTCATAATCCCAAGCCTCATTATTAAAATAGATTCTAACATTATCACACATGTCATTTTTAATTAACCATAGCTCTATGTTTCTAACAACCTTTTCCATTCTTGCTTCACTTCTTGAAATAAACATTTTCATGTCTTTTCCCTCTCTTTTTGTTTCTGTTTTGTAATTCATGCTATGAATATAAACTGTTTAAACAGTATGTGTCAAGTATTATTTACAATTAATTAAAATAAAGAAAAACCCCCACAGCAAGAGAGATAACTATGGGGGTTGGGTATGAGGATAATAGAGAAATCCCTATATCCTACATAAGAATTAAGACCTGTGCAATTAAAATTTTATTGATATACTTAGACCTATAAGGCATCCCAGTTGTTTCTTAAAGCAAGGGTAGTCTAATTATAGATTCAAGCCATGCACAGCTTTAGCCTATCATCCAAGCAAAACAACTTCTTGGTCACAAGTAAATTCATTGGTAACAGGCTTACTCATTAGATTTTTGGAGCTAGCACAGAAGTTTGCTGTGCGTACTGCTATCTTCAGTATTTTACTTGTCCCTTTTTGGTCTCCCAAGATTTATAGTTCTAAGCACATCAATTTTCAAATATCATTCCCCCTGAAACTTTATTGGGGACACAAGCTGATAAGCCGTTCTGCAGTTTGACTTAACCTCTGTATGTATACTTTAACCTTCTTACAGGACTGATTGCAATCAGCACCCCAATTCTTTAAATCTTTATCAAATAACTGTTGTAAACATAAACAACATTAAATATACTTGTCAAGCTTTTTTTACAATTAATTTTAAATAACAAAAAGCCCCTGTTTTAATAGGGGCTTAATTGCTGTTTGTAGACACGAGTGTGTGTCACCTTGACACCTACAAATTAAAGAACAACACTATGAATGTAAAGACTCCAAACATAAACAATAAGCATAGTGCTTCTTTGATTCTTTCATTCATATTAAATCAGCCCCTTTCTGCCATCTATGTAATCTTTTTCACTCATACCTCTGCCACCACTTGGAAGATTTATTGTTAAGTCCTTAAAGCCATTTTTCCATGAACTAGGAATGTCTCTGCCTATGATTTCTTCTACCTGTTCTTGATTGACCTCTAAGTACATCTTTTTACCATCAGGGTCTAATGGAAAGCCTGCTCCTAAAACAGTCCTAGAGGCTCTAACTATGTAAGGCTTAGGTGCATATCCATTATTACCTTTTCCATCCTCAGGCTGTATCATAACACCCAAAGAAACTAATTTGAACATCCTAGTGGTTTGCTTCTTGTAAGATTTGTTTGGCATCCATTTCTTATGTGGATATTTACCAACTCTTTTAGTAATCTTTTCAAGTTTTGTTTTAAGCTCAGGAAGTGCATAGGTGTGACCTTTACCTTTTGGAGTAAAAGCTAACCCTGCAACATATTCAGCAATCCATCTGAAAGCACCTTTGTGATTATGTCCTTTGGTCATTGTGTGGATAAGCTCATGTAAGATAACCTCAGCAACTTGTACTGGGTCACTCAATGTAGGGCTGATAAAAATATTAGTTAAGAAGTTCTCTTTATCTAATCCCTCAGCATCTGATTCATAACCATAATGGCATTGACCAATAGCTCTAGCTTTGCCATATAGTTGATTGTCTCTAACAGATTGACTGACTCTCATGTTTGGCATGTAAGCACAGGCAAACTGAATTTTATTAATGGCAATCTTTTTAATTTCCATTCCTACCATTGCCTCACCATTAACTTTTTTTAGTGGCATTGCTTTTATCAATGATGGTTTAAGAATTTCCTTATTAATAATAAGTGCCACTTTCCTAATCCATGATTCTCTTGTTTTTGTCATCCTTATCACTCTCTTTCTTTAATATTTAGAAACTTGTTTAATTATATCCAAGACACCTGACTTTGTTGATGCTTGCCCTGAATATGGATTATTAATTCCTTTTACTTGCCATTTATAACACCCATGACCTTCATTTGTAACTTCAAACTTCATTTTATTCATTTCATATACTGAATATGAAAGATTATGCTCTGCATACCAATAGCCCTTTTTCTCAAACTCACCACCTAACCAATATTCAAATCCCCACCTTAGCATGCCTTTTCCGTTTTGAAATAATTTATTCATAATTAACTCTCTTTCTTTATTTTCATTTAATAACATGGCTCTAATGTAAACTGTTTAAACAGTTCATGTCAAGGAATATTTACTTACCTATCTGTTTAAACAAAAAACCCTGAGCCACATACCAAGTTACTCAGGGTCATTGTTTGCCAACCAAGCCAACAAATGTCAGCCTAGCCCTTACATGTGGGTAAGTTTTTGGATTATATTTTTTACTCCCTGCTCACTTAAATGAAATTCATCTGCTAGAATCTTAATTCTTTTCTTATAGCTAATATGGTCTGCATATTTTTTTAGGAACTTATATCCTGTAACTAATTTAATATCTCTTAGGGCAGTTTCCCTAATCAATCCCTCTTTCTCATCTACAAATTTAAAACGCAAAAGCTTCACCAAAATGTTTTACCTCAACCTGTGTGGGGTCAATGGCATAATAATCTTGCCATGAGGGATAGTCAGGGTCATAGAACCTTATAACCTTCCACCATTTAAAAGTGTCTGTTTTAATAATAGCAACATGGGTTCTTTTATTGTTCCAAATTAAATAAGCATAAGGCTTTGGGTTTGCTCTATCATAACTGTGTTTAGCACAAATTGTCCAGTTGTTGTAAGGATATTCATGCCAAGCAGTAAACCAATATTTCTTTTTGTTTAACCCTTTAACCTCAAGTCTTTTAGACCCCACAAATAAATCACCATCATCTGTGTATTTTTTCCACTCACTGTGGCTTGGTGCTAATTTAGATTTAGGCACTCTAATGTTTTTTACCCCCAAGCTCTTTAACCATTTTACAGTGTGTTCTACTGCATCATGTGAGGCATTGAATCTTTCTACAAACTTATTTGGCATTTTGTTTTTTTAACCATTTTTTATGTTGCTTTGCAGTCCTGCCTTCTCTTGCCCATTTAGCATTAAGTTTTCTTCTTTTCATCTTATTCATCTTGGCTTTTTTATTAGGCATATTTAATCCTTATTTCTTCTAAATGTTTTTCACATGCAAAAGCCACAGTCACAGTTTTTAAATCTCTTTCCTCAAAGCGTTTATCTTTGTCAGCTAAAATGACATCAGTAAGCTCAAACTCTGCTAGGCTGTTACATCTATCAAAACTGCAAATTGGTGGATAGATGGGGTTTATATTAACCATCTTGCCACCACTTTAATCTCTCTTTAAGTTCTGCCCTAAGCTCTTTTAATTCATCCTTAGTCCACTTCTTAATAGTGGTGCTTGCATTAACTAATTTTCTATACCTAACAGCACCCAGCTTTTCTTTCATCCATTTGGTGTGATAGTGTGGGTTTTCTGTCATTGTTACCATGTGGCAAGTAAAACACAAAGCAGAGACATTTCCATATTTTAAATCCCATCTCAATGCTTTATTTCTTCTGCCAAAATAATGTGAAGCCTGTAGCTTCTTAACTCCTTTATGTTTATGGCAATGCTCACAAATTCCTTGAGCCATGTGCCTAACTAATAAGCTAAATAACTTATCTTCTTGTGAATGTTTTATCCTCATATTACCTTCCTAAAAGTTGCTGGTTGTTTGCAAGAACCACAAATCATAGTATTGACACCAATCTTTTCAACAGCATCACAGCACCTACTTAAAACCTTTGCATTATCCCATCTGTTTGGAAATGGTTTTCTTATTGTTCTCTTGTGCTTTAATTTACTTTTTCTGCTTTGTATTGCTTTTTTGTTTATTAACATCTACTACCTTTTTAGTCCTATTAAATATTTTTTCATAATTCTTGTCATATATCTCTTTATTAACTGGTCTTGGTTTATCCCCTTTGCCATTAGTCGCCACCATAGGCTTCACCAATTTGTCCATAAGAATTATCTTTGTGTTCTATCTGCCTATCAATCTCTTCTTTTTCTTTTATTTGCTTGGCAAACATCTCCATGCTTAGGGTTGGTTTTTTATCTAAGCCATCTAAAAGCTGTTGAGATTTTTGAACCTTAACAGTTTCTGCTCTAACATATTTTTGTTTAGCCATTAAGACAAACTGTTGCCCCCAATATTTAATTAGCTCAAGCTCATCAGCATTTATTTTTACTAATACATCTTCAGTCATTCTATAGTCTCCTGCTTTTAATTCTTTTCTGTACTTCTTTTTCATGAACCTCTCTTCTCTTTGGGAGTATTCTTTTTTTACAGCATCTGCTTTCTCCCCAAACTTCTCTATTATCATAAAACTGATGTCCTCCACATTCATAGCAATATCCGATATTAAACCCACCAGTCTCTTTCTTAAAGTCATCCAGCTTGGTTGAGCCTTTTGATTTAGCCGTCTTAGTTCCAAAATTATTTCTACACCAATTTCTTGCAAAAGCCTCATAGTCCTTATATTTCTTTCCTGATTGTTTTATATAGTCAATCATTTTTTCTATTTCATTATCAACATCTACACTACTGTCAAATCTTTTTTTTAATTCAGGCTTATAGTCTTTAAGTATTTTCTCAGCTTTAGAGACATCATTTAAAGTAAAACTTTCAACCACTGTAAAAACCATAGTGTCTTTATCTAATAACCCCTGCCCAATCAGTCTATCTATCACAGCTTTCTGTGGTCTTACATTTGGATTCAAATTATCTAATCCACCATATTGATATTCTACAAATGTCTTAACCCATATTTTTGTATTCTCTTCATAAAGCACCACCTTATCCTCAAACTGTTTAAACAGTTTTAAGTATGCTTCACTGCCATATTTTGTTTTCAAATGAAAATTAAAAGAATCTGAATCAAAATCAATAATGCCTGCATGGTCACATCTTGTTATTAAATACAGCCACACTGATTTTTGCCAAACCTCTAATTTCCTAAACCAAGTTTTATCCCATAGCTTGGTGTCTATGTATCTCTTTGCCATTTGTTTCTCTTATCCTTTGCTTGTTGTTTTAAGTTTTAAATATCTATACATGGCTGACAAACCACCCAAAGAAAGTATTGTATATGCCAACCCATGTGGTTCACCACAAAAACCTAATAAGTGTTTTAAAGCTTCCACTATTCTTTATCCTCTAGCCATTTTTCATTGTACTTGTCAGCCGTTGTTGGCTCACCATCATACATCCCAAATTTTCTTTTATACATTTCATCTGACATTAATCCTTGATACCACCACCAGCCGTTGCCATTTGCTTTTAAAAATTCATCTCTTTCTTTAATGTATCTAGGGTCATTTAAGCCTTTATATGGAAAACCCTTTTTCTTGTTATTTCTCCAATCATAAAAATATGAGTCATTAGTTTTTGGTTTCATTTGTCTCTTTCTCAATTAATAGTTCCAAATATTTCTTGGCTTTTTGCAAATCCTCTAAACCATTTTTAAACTTATATCTTATAACATATTTTAAAATATTGCCCTCACAAAATCCTAACCCCCAAGATAAAATAAACTTGGTGACTTCTATTCCTTTTTTATAATAGTCAGGATTAATAGGGTCTTTGTTCAGGAAGTGTCTAGCCGAATCTTTGTTCATAAGGTTGTTTTTCTGTGCTTGGTTCTTTGGTAGTTGTTCATTTTAAGCCAACACTCTTTAAGCTGTGCTGTGGTGGTGTCTCCACCACTTATCATGCCACAATATTCTCTTGTTACGCTGTCCTTTTTTCCTGTCCTTAAGTTTATGTTTGAATGAGTACAGTGTGGACATATCTTGTTTATTAATGCACATACATCAAACATAGGTTTGGGGTGTTATAGAATCTATAAAAACATAACACCCCTTTATCCACTGCCATCCTCTTTGCTTATACCTAATGGTCAATTTAAGCCCTCATCTCCTGTGCATGATTTTGTATTAATCCCTCAATAATATCTGAGCCTTGTTGCATGGTAATGTTATCTAATTTAACATTATCTAGCTTTAAAGACTTTAAAACATTCTTTATGGCAACTGTTGCGTGCTTATTTCCAAAGTCTTTTTCAAAATCACCCTGTAGTCTTTTAATATAGTTTATCTGACTTTCTGAAGCAGGCTTGCCACCATTTTTCATGTTAGGGTTATACCCAGTTATAACACCTTTTTTTGCTGTCTTTGTTTTTACAGGTTGGCTTTCTCCAGCAGGCAAATCTTCCCCTGCATAAATATACAAACCTAAACCATGTAAGCTAATAGCTTTGGTTAGACATCTCATTATTGATGTATTAACTTCAAAAGCATTTGGTTTTTTTACAGTATTGTTTCTATGGTCTAATACTGGATGAACCTGAGTCATCTCAATATCCTCTGCAATTACTGTAACCTTAACAAAGCAACCTGCTTCTGTTTGTTGATAGGGTTGCTTATTTCCCTCAAGACCCCATTCATGAATCTTCCAATATGCTTCAGGTGCAACCTTTTTTAATTCAGTGACTGCCCATGCCCAAGACAAATATGTAAACTGTCCTTTCTTCTCAGCAAACCCTGAGACATTAATTTCACTTAGTCTTTGAAATAGGCTTTTCTTTTTTTCTGCCATTTGATTTCTCCTTGTTTTTTACTTTTCCACTTTCTTGAATCTGTTTAAACAGTTCTCCCCATGCTCTCATTTCTTTTTCTGACCTGTTAAGCATTTATCATTTTCATTAATTGTTTTTCTTGAATATCTAAAACAGATGACAAACCAATAATATGTTTAGCATGCCATGTTCTTTTATTATCAAGTAAAAGTGAAAGCATTGATTCACTAACAAGCATTTGCTCTGCTAACCAACACTGCTTAATGCCATTAATAAGCAAAAAGTCTTTTATACCCTTTTGAGTGGGTTTCATTTTTCTCATTTGTATTTGTTCCTTTATTAATTCTTTGCCTTTTGTTATATCTATTGCTATCATTATTTTGCAAACAAAGCCCCAAATGTATATTTAAGTCTCTTCTCTAAATCTTTCTTCTGCCATGCTTTTTTTTCTTTTGCTTTTCTTTCCTCTTCATCTTTCTCCATTTCTCTACAAAGCTTTTCATAAGTTCCCCAGTTATAATTATTATCATCAATCAACTTAACAAGCTTTTCAACATATTTTCTGACAACTCCTCTTACATGGTTTAAGTTGTTAGCCCTATAATATTCCCCATAATCATAACCCCACATCTGCAGTTCATAGGTTGGATTTATCATTTTTCCAGTGCTGTTACCACTTGGGGTATATTCTTCATCATAATCAACAATTCTCAATTCAAGGGCTAAAAAGGCTTTATAATTTTCTATTTTACATTTCAAAAGTTTTGCCATCATTTCTTCATTAAATCTGAAATAGCAATTATATTGACAATCTTCACCTTTTTCAAATTCCCATTTAAATTTTCCATATTTTTCAAATTGCTTCATTTTTTATTTCTCCCTATTTCTAGTTTTTAAACTTGTAAAGCTTAATTAACAAAACCAATTACATGCAAACTTTTTTTTACAGACTTGTATTTTTATTATTATAATATCAATATTTTTATAATATTTATAGCTGTTAGGTAACAGCTTGCAAAGTGTTAAATACTTAAAATTTTTAAGTGAAAACAGCAAAACACCTTAATATTTTAAATAATAGGCAAATTACTTTTAAGGGGGGTGATTAAGCCCTGACAGGTGTCAAGGTAAGTTTACATAAAACCAATCAAAAAAATAATAAAAGTAAGTATTTGGGGCAAATTTGGGATTTTACTGAGAAGGCAAAAAAGGGCAAAAAAGGGGCTATTTACCCCTAGTTTAGTTTGAAAATCAAACCCCATAAAATGCCCCAAAACTAATAATTTAAAGTTCCTCAAAACTAAATGAGATTGAAAAAACATTGTAAGCAACTTCTGTAAACTCAAAAGTCTTATCTGTAAATCTTACATTAAAACTATAATTTGAGCCATCTTCAGAAAAATGAAAATCATTTTTTTGTCCTTCCGTATATTCAAAAAGAACTTCTAATTTTCCTTTATCAGTTGAATTAAGATGTGAATAGTTTAAAGTCCAGCTTCTTTTTCTACCATATTTTTCAACAGTATAAGCAGTGTTGTCATAAGCTCTATTTAAAATAATTCCATTGTAATTTCTACCATATCTAACACCAACTTGGGGATTGGTGGAAGGGGTGTAATCCGAAACTCCAGTCCCGTCACTAGCTCTAGCAAATTTTGCTGAGGTCACTGCCATTATAAATCTCCTTTAATTTTATTGGCTTCAGTCTGTTTAAACACTCTATTCATCTCCTAACCAATATCCAACAATGCTTATCATTCCTACAGTCCTTTTTAATTCAACTATTATAAAACCAACATCATCACCTGATACATTTTTACCATAAACATAACCAATATCTGAAAACTGAAAAATGTCACCAACTTCCATATAATAATATTTTGGGTGGATAACATCAAAACTTGCAACCATTCTTGGTTCACCATAATGTGCAAACCTTTTATCTTTCCAGTTTGATATGCCAGTTGCATCATTTAAAATTTCAAAGTTTATTTCTTGGATATTTTCATTGGTCTGACTTCCAAAGTTGTAATTGGTTCTAGGGGTTGTGTTGGTTTCTGTTGATATGTTTTGAAATTCTTTTGTTGCAGGATGTGGGTTATAGTTTAGTTTCATTTTTGTAACCACATCAGATGCAGGTGTAATTTTAAATTTTATGTTTTTAATTTCAGCCTTTGCAAAATTAAGAGTGCCACCTGCTGTGCTTGTCTTTACATTAGATGTTGGGTGTGGGTCTATGTATTTATAAGCCCCTTGACAGTCAGTTCTAAAAATAAAATTTCCTTCATACTGACATTTATTCATCAGGTCTTGCAGGCTTTGAATTTGAAATGTACTGTGGTTCACTACATAGTTTGACCTTGCAGAATCCAGTGTAGCCCAATTTGTAGGCACTGCTGTTATACCACCAAACCTATAAATTAAGTCTCTGTGCATGTCCACTATGGTTGTTGTAAGTGTACTGGTTGCATAACTTTGTGTGTAACCATCAGCCCCACAATATAAATAATCTATGTCAAGCACTTCTCTCATTCCTGACTGCAGATTTTCATTTGCTTGAGTAAAATCTATAGACTGTTGGCATGTTATTCTAATGTCATAAATTGAAGCATAGTGTAAAAAAGTTCCACTACCTGAATGTTCTTCAATTAAGGCTTCTGTCCTAAGTGCAAGCTGTTTAGGAAACCCATCAAGAGTTGCAACATTTGCAGTAAGTGTTTGTGTTATGATTGAACCACTAACACCTGTGCTATCTCCTGAGCCAGCTTCTGAAATAGTAAGTTGGTTTGTGGTTTTGTTCCACACTGAGTTGCTGTCTGCATCAGAAAAATCAGTATCATCTAACCTTGCATTTAATCTTACTAAAGCATCACCACCCCAGCTAACAGCATCAGCCACAGTGCCATGTAATTTATAAGCAATCACAATAGTATAAGCTGTTGGTATTCCACTATATTGAGGCAGGTCATAAATTCCTATGCTGTTTTCACCAGTGGTTTCATCTGTGTTAGTTCCTGAAAGACTAAAAGTTGTTTGCTGTGTTGTAGCAAAATTTGTAGTGTCATCAGCACTAGAGTTATTAAAAGCGTTTTCTGTATTTGTCCAACCACTTCCTGAGCCACTTGAGAATCCTACAGGCTTTTGTTTTGATGACCTGTAAAGTCTATAGTCTGCATAAGATATGGCTACACCATTATAAGACTCACTGGCTGTGTCAAGTGTGCCACCTGAGTTTATAGCTATTGGCACAAACTCTTCTAAAGCCTCATCATAATAATGTGGGTAAGCATCAGCAGAAACAGTTGAGTCTCTTAGCAAAGCCCTTACAAATGCTTGCTTTGCTTTATCAATAATTGGCACTCTCCAAAGGCTTTTGCTAGTTGCATATCCTGCATAGGCATTTGGTGTGTAGCTTCCATAGGTTATTGGTGCAGGTGTGTTGTTGTCTGTTTCTCTTGTAATAGGAATGGCTATATGGTCAAAAGGATTATAAGAACTAATCTGAAGCCTTATAGTTTTTCTTTCCCAATTAACATCTGTTTTTGTAAGCCTACCCTCAAAAATCTTTAAACATTTAGAAATATTATTTGAATCATTTAGCATGGAATAAATTTCCACCTTTTGATTTATATAATATCTGCTCCCACTGTTTTCATAAAACTCACCTGAAAAAAAACCTGCATCATTTGACAGGTCAAAGGTTGAAACGCTTGTAGGAAAATCCACACAATCAAGTGTTACATTTCCAAAGCTTGAGGTGTAGTTTTTTAAATCAATCTTTTCTCTAATTACAGGAGCTTTGGTTATGCAAGGTGTATATTCTACACTGTTAATTGTTTCCTCTGTTCTTAAACTAATACCAACTGTGCCACTTGAAGATGAATTATAATAATTTAGAATTACTAAATAGTCCTCAATCATTCCACTAGATAAAGCTGAGGTATAATCAGCGTGGGGTTGTGTTAATGCCATTAGCTAAGGTTTCTTCCCATATTTTCTTGGATAGTTGGAACTACAAAATCTTTGACAAAATCTTCATTTGTCACAGGGGCATTAAAAACTATATTCATGCCACCACCATTTCTACCAGCATTTAATTCAGCTAAATTATTTACTCCAATGTTTTGCACTGATTCTTTGTTCATAACAAACTCACCTTGTTCTAACATTGCAGGCACTCTATCACCACCACCAAAGCCACCAATAAATCCACCCTGTCTAAGCTTCATTGATTTAGCCTCACTGATTGCACTGTCTATTAGTTTGCCACCTGCTAAATATGTTGCACCTGCCACTGGCAATGTAAAAGGAAAAGGCACTACACTCATTACTTTTTCAACCAAAGCAACCAGTGCAGAACTTGCCATGCTTCTAACTTTCTTTTCATAAATCTCAGTCATGCTGTCTGAGTTTGCTGATAGTTGCATTATCTCTGCTTTGTCTGCTTTTAGTTTTTCTTCAGAGGCTTTTTGTGCAACCTTTGCACTTGCCTTATCAAGAGCCATTAGTTGGATTTTAAGCTGTATTCTTTTTGCCTCTGATAAGTTTAAACTACCTGCATTGTCTAACTGAAACTGTATTAATTCCTTTTGTACTTCACTAGCCTCAGCTTCAGTTTCCATGAGCCTTAACTTTTCTTCTAAAATCATTACCTCTGCAGTCTTTAGCTCCTGAAGCTTTGCTTTATTATCAAGGTCTTTAGGGTCAGTTTCTTCCACTCTAACTTTGCTAGCCTCATCAGCCTCTGACTGCACTGCCTTTAAATCTATTTCAGCTTGTTTTAAATCTCTTCTTTGTTTTATGGCTTGTTTTTGGGCTTCATTGTCATTAAGCAAAGCATCCTTTTTTTGCTTTAGTGTTTCAACGGCTTCCCTGTCTTGGTCAATGCTTGAAGCTTCTGTGGCTCTTTTAATTTCGCCAGTCCTTAAACCACTTAGTCTTAGCTTGTTCACCTCTTCCTCAGTTTTTGCTAAATCCTCTTCAGCTTTTCTTAACTCTCTTTCAATCTGTATTAGGTCTGAAGTGTTTTGTTTTTGCTTTTCCTGAGCCTCAATAATTGTTGGCAAGGTTTCAATCCCCATCTTTGCCTGCTCAAGATTTAATTCTGCAAGCTCTGTTCTTAAATCAAGTGTGTTGCCACCCAACTCTTCAATGTGTCTTATAGCAGTTTCAAGAGGTGACTCATCTATAACTTTAAAAAACTCAGCCAATCCACCAATAGCTTCAGTCATTACATCTGTTGCTTTTTTTAGAGTGTCATCAAATGTTTCAAAAAAGGCTATGCCTAAATCTTCTGTAGCAGACTGCATGATTTTAAATTTTGACTGTAGTGTGTCAAGCATCTCTGTTGCCATTGCACTTCCTGCCCCATTTGCATCATTAAAAGCTCTAGTCAAATCATCTACATCTTGTGTTCCATCAAGTAAAATGCTAAATGCTGAAACAGCCCTTTGACCTACAAGGTCTTTCATTTCTGCTGTTCCAATTCCTTCTTCTTTTAATTTATTAAGGGCTTCTGTTAATTCTGCTGAATTACTTACAGTTCCCCCTAATCTCTTGGCTAATTTGCTATTTTCATTAGAAAGCTCCAAAAACACCTGTCTAAGAGCCGTTCCTGCCATAGAGCCACTAACCCCTGCATTAGCAAGAGTTCCGAGGATGGCAGTGGTTTCTTCCAAAGAAAATCCTGCCACTTTTGCAACTGGAGCTACAAATGACATAGAATTGGTAAATTTATCCATATCAAGGGCTGTGCTTGAAAAACTAACAGCCATGACATCTGTCATTCTAGTTGTTTCACCTGCATCAAGCCCAAAGGCTCTTAATGTAGAACCTGCTACACTTGCAGTCTGTGCCAAGTCTTGTCCAAAGGCAGTTGCTAAATCTAAAGTTCCTGATGTTACCTTTAAAATTTCATCTGCTGTAAATCCAAGTTTTGAAAATTCTATCTGAAGTCCTGCAACTTCTGAGGCTGTAAATTTTGTAGAGCCACCTAATTTAAGTGCTGACTGTTCAAGCTGTCTAAGCTTGCCCCCAGTTGCCCCTGCAATTACAGATAGGTTTTTTATATTTTGTTCAAATTCAGCACCAACTCTAGTTGCTCCTTTAAAAGCATCTATAAGTTTTCCTGTTCCAATAAAGGCAGTTGCTACTAGCCCTGCTTTTTTGGCAAGCCCTGTTAAAGATGAATCTACTTTTTTGGTTGCC
>VMHT01083269.1_pt1 | contig 17064 bp, 43 predicted proteins | sample 4693611 | NCBI WGS metagenome assembly VMHT01 (sample SAMN12280063, study PRJNA550983) | marine metagenome | isolation source: seawater sampled from same location over 5 years 0.02-0.2 micron viral filtrate | place: USA: collected off the coast of southern California halfway between the port... ...
ATAGATTTTAGTCTAAGCATGACAGGATATTTTATAAGACTAAACTTGCGATTATGTCTTAGTGCACAGTGTACAATATAATCAATTAAGTCTGGTAAGACATGAATATTGGTTGGATCAATTATAACATTTACATGAGGTAGTATGTTGTACTTGAAACAATTATCCAAAGCTATTGTTTTTAACTTTGCATACTTTCCTCCATCAAACTCTTTATAAACTTCATTATCTAATCCACCATTCATACTTATCCCAAGAAGATTTAATCCAGCATCTTTCAATTCTTTAACATATGATTCTTTTCTTAGCTTTAAGCCATTAGTAAGTAATGAAGGACGATGACCTTTCTCTCTTACCATTCTAATAAGAAAAGGTAAGTTATGATACATTGTTGGCTCAGCACCAATGAATCTTATATCTGTTCTGTTTGGAAGTTTAGTTAGAACATCATTAAATTTATCAGTATTAATATCTGGGATAGAGGTATCATTTAACATATCACCAAGATAGCAATTCAGACAAGCCATTTGACATTTGTAAGTAGTTTGAATAGATAAAGTCTTAAAGGTATTTTGTTCAGGTTCTATTTCTATATATTTCATTACACATTAGCATCTGTACTTTTAGGTAACCAATCTACACACTTTATGTCTACAATCTCTAATCTTGAAAGAGCCGGGTTTGCTGGCATCATTTTTATTTGATCTACAATACTCATCTGGCAAATTTGTTCGGTTGGGAAAGCCGTAGGGCTTCTGATCAATAAACATGATTCAAAAGTTTGGGGCTCACCAATCATACATAGAAGTATTTGTCCAGTCCAGTATCCAAAATCCATAATATCTCCTTTAAAGAAAAGCGGGGCTAACCGTGGCCCCGCGCGTGTGTATTACGTCACAACCCGATACTATTTAGTAGAGTTTTAGAATGAAAAACGAGTACCTACTACTACGTCACTCCATCCTTCTGCCTCTAAGTCATAGCCAGTCTCACCATAGAGCTCTGCACTAAGACCCCAAAGCTCCATACCATATGATGCATCTAATTCAATTGTAGGTTTTTCATCCCACAATGTGATTGAGTCGTCATATAGTTCTACTGGTAAACCAGCTGAGAAGCCCCAACCCCACTTTTCGATACCAGCTTCTGGTGTCAAAGTGATGTTCATGTTTTCTGCATCTGCATTGTAAGCTGCATCTAGTTCAGCTCCCAAAGAGATACCTGTGGCTCCGATTTCAGCTGCTTCAGCTTCTTCGCTCATGCATGCTGCCAATGTGAAAGCTGCTACTGTAGCTACGATAAATTTCATTAGTTTGTTTCCTTTTATTTACGATTCCAGATTTCATATAGAACCCAAACAGCGATTAAGCCCATAATACCTTCAGAGCCTAATGATCCAAGCATAGCTGTTACGTTATCAACTACACTCATACCTTCTGGCATGAATGGCATATTGCCCAGTCCAAGAACTTCAATGACGATGGCTAGTGCGGCTACACTTAGACCAACATCGGCTAATGCTCCTGCCCATGACTTTACTTTGTTTAAGATTTCCATAAGTTGTCCCCTTAGTTGTTTGACGCCACACTTCTGTTGCTAGGTAGTGGCCACCCCCTGTGTTATGCGGCTAGCGCGTAACCAGATGGTGCAAAGTTATTGTTTGCAGTTATTGTTCGTAGACTCAAATACCAGTCGAACCTAACTCTCCCCCCATAAACACACTACTGAATTCTTCATCAGAACTTATACCTGTGAAGTATTCATTGAAACCAAACATTTCCATAGTCATGAATGTAAAGAACAAAAGTAATACAGCCCACAATATCATTTTACCACTTGCGTTTGTGGATGCTAATCTTATTCCAACAAATTCATTACCAAGTATTCTTAGTGCTAATTCAAATTCATTAGTATCGTTTTTTATATCAATTATCTTTTTGTCTTCGGGCATGTTCTAATACTTCTTTACATTTATCTGATGCATATGTTGTAAACCATCGTGGAGCAAATCCATGAAAGAAACAAGCATATGCTGCTTTTTCCAATTGCCAGGATATCCACATAGCATGTTTAAAATGTTGCCATCTCGTCATGCCAGCTTCGTCCATATGCAATTTGCATTTTTTACTTAACATATTTTTTCCAATGTGTTTATGGTGGAGGAGTCGGGAATTGCACCCGAGTCCTGTATATCCTCAACCGCCTACAAAGTATACTTATAAAAGAGTACGGTTGAATAGTCAACTGTGTATTTTAAATTATTTTTGTATGCCTTTAAAGTCACATCAAAACTTACCAAGGAACTTGGCTATGTGTCCTACAAAAGGTAATAACATAATTGCCATCATAAGATTCATACCAGTGTGTGCCATGGCTATTCGTAACGTGTCACCTTTGGGCATACCATCTGATACAAAGAATCCTGCAAGCCATATTGTACCTGTTGTTCCTATGTTAGCTCCAAGTACTGCGGCAACTGCAGCTGGGAGCGGCAATGCTCCTGATGCTACTAATGCAATGATTGCTGTAGTTGATAGTGATGATGATTGCCATAGGAGAGTCATCACTATTCCACCCAGGAACATATAGATTGGATTACCTAAAAAGTATTGTAGATGATCCATATTTCCCATTGACTTCATGCCACCTGAGAATGTCTTTAAACCAATATAAAATATTACCAAGCCTACTAAGGCCGTTATAACAGGGTTACCTAAATCCATTTTCCTTACTTTCTTCCATAATTTTTTTTCATGTTTCATTCATAATCCTTAGCAATAATAAATTCTTTATCTCTAATAATTCTTTCGGCTACTCTTTTAAGAGTAGTAATTAAAATTAAAATATTATTTTCATCATACAAATAATATTTATTGTGTCTTTTGAATAACGTGTAATTCATGGAACATTCTTATATGATCTTTTAATTTTAATTTTTCTTTTTTTGCTTCTTTCAATTTAGTTTGTAATTCTGAACTTCGATCTGACTGACGGTCTCTCTCAAGTTGAGCTACTATCTTTTCCTGATCCTTGTATCTTTTCTCTAGCCATTCTATTTTGTGTTGAAGTTCTTTTTCCATATCCCAGCCTCTTCATAATTTTCATCCGTTGATGATAATGCATTCTTGGCCATTTAGTTATTTCTTCTGTGGTCCGGCCACAACCAATACAGACATTGTTTACTAGTTTGCATATACTCTTACAAGGAGATATGAACATATCAGAATGGGGGTTGTTCTCCTTCATAAGTTGGCTTCCATCCTTTTGATACTTTAGTTAACTCTTCTTTTATTTCTGGCCAGACTACATCTGGTTTACTTGGTAAGTATTCGACTGGTAGTATACCGTGTTTCAGTAACCAACACTCTAACTCAATTGGCAGCTCTTGTTCCGTCATCCCATGTTCCATCCCATTTATAAAAAATATGTGATCCTATTACTTTACTAACTTCCATCTCTTTGTTCCACGATGGATTTACATATCCAGCATGATAAAATTGAGCACCGAGAGTAGGATCTGTTGTATTACCTATGATAACGTCTCTTGCAATAGTAACAGCCGTCTTCCATGCTTTGAGATCTTTAGGTGATTGATTCTTTACTTTAAAAGTCCAACTAAATTGTTTAGACTCATACACTACAGAACATATGTCACCTGGCCAGTGTTCTTCTCCTACTCTGTTCATAGTAACATGAGCCACTGCAACTTGTCCTTCTACTGGTTCGCCTCTTGCTTCATAATAGATGTTTTTGGCCATACATTCAACTTGTTTTTTATCTAACACTGGTCCATAGCCTGTATTCAAAACCAACGCTAGGATTGTTCCTAGGGTCATAGCATTTATCCATCCACTTAAAATTAATATTATTGTTTTTTTATTCATAACGATGCCTCAAATACCTCTATCGCATAAATAGGTCTAAAGGTCAACACTTTTATTTATATATGAGGAAAATAAATGACAGATGAAATATGGTTGGAAGATAAAGCTCATCTAATGGCTCAAATGGCAGAGATTGCATATAAAGATGGTCCACAAGCAAAAATAGCATACAAAGCTCTCGGTTATACAAACCACAAATTTTTTGAGATGGATGGAGCTCAGGCTCATGCATGTTGGAACAAGGATGAATATGTTCTTTGTTTCAGAGGTACAGAGCCAAGTGAATTTTCAGATATCAAAGCTGACTTAAATGCACTTCCAGATAGAGGAGTTGCTGGTGGTTGGGTTCATAATGGATTCCAAACAGAACTAGAAAAGATTTGGGTTGATGTTGAAAAGCATAGTAAGAGATTGAAAAGAAAATGTTTTTATGTTTGTGGACATTCTTTAGGAGGAGCAATGGCTACATTAGCCACCTCAAGACTTGAAGGTGTTACTTGTTTATACACTTATGGATCTCCCAGAGCTGGCACAAGAAGTTTTGTGAAAGCATTCAACACTCCACATCTTAGACATGTAAATAATAACGATATAGTTCCTAAAGTTCCTTTTGCAGTGATGGGATATAAACATCACGGAACTTTAAGATACATAAACCATTATGGTAATATAAGAAAGATGTCTAGTTGGCAAAGAATGAAAGATGGTATGAGAGGCAGAATGGCTGCGTGGAGAAACAAACAACCGTTCGATGGTGCCAGGGATCATGGTATGAACAATTATGTAAAATATTTGGAGAAATAAATGTACGAGTATAAAGCTACAGTAGTAAAAGTAATTGATGGTGACACAGTAGACGTTGACATTGATTTAGGTTTTGGAATTGTAATGAAAGATGAGAGAGTACGAATAATGGGAATCGATACTCCTGAATCAAGAACAAGTGATGACACAGAAAAGTTATTTGGTGAAGCTGCTAAGTCAAGAGTTATTGAATTGTTAGGTGAAGGAGCAATTCTTAAAACTCAAATAAATAAAGACGGCGAAGACATGAAGGGAAAGTTTGGTCGTATCCTTGGAGACTTTATAGTTGAGGAATTTGAGGGACAACCAAGATTGTTAACTGAAGTACTTATTGAAGAACATCATGCAGTTGTTTACATGGGTGGATCTAAAGAAGAGATAGAAGCTGCTCATAAAGAAAACAGGAAGTGGTTAATTGAACATAATAAAGTTGAATATAATGTTAAAATGGATCTTTAATGATAGATAGACTGTTTGATGATACATTGTGGATATACACAAGTATTATTGGTGCACTAGCAGGTGCAGCATTCTTAGCATATTTTAAAGACACTCATGCAGGCATCTATTGTTATGCTAAGCTAGATCAGATCTTAGACTATCTTGTTGATAGATGGGGCTGGACTTGGTTACAACAACCTGAAGATGTCTGGAGAAAAAAGTATCCAAAGATTACCAAAAAGATCGATGAGATCGAAAGGAGATTAGATGCGTTGGATAAAAAGTAGAATGAACGAAAGAACCAGTTGGGATGGAGCAGCATTAGTAGCTCTTGGACTAATGGTATTGTTTCTAGCACCTCTTGCTAAGATAGCAGCAGGTCTTGCAATAGCTTATGGAGCTTGGACTATCTGGAAGTCTGAATAATGGCTGAAGGAGATGTTCAAGCTGGAATACAATTCATCTATCACATGAGAGAACATTTGGTAGATATTGGTATTGCTACAGTTTATGCTATTGCAGTGTATGCATTAGTGTTATGGATTAAAAGAAAGTTAAGTTAATGGCAGCTGCAAAGACACTAGAACCAGATTCCATCTTCTCACATTTAGATACTGATGGAGATGGAATCATTACTGATGAAGAGATGGCTCGTGCAAAAGAGATTGCTGAGTTTGATCACAAACGTAAGATGCAAGATAATGAAGATAAAAAAGAAGACCAAATCAGATCCATGGCTTGGTTTGCCCTCTGGGGTATGTTGTTATACCCATTCACAATTCTAGCAACATCTATATTTGGTCTCGCCCAAGCATCACAATTAATTGCAGACATTGCACCTACTTACTTTGTAGCGATTGCAGGACTTGTTGCTGCATTCTTTGGTGCTCAGGCATACTCAAAAAGTAAAAGTACTACTGACTCAACAAAGAAGAGTTAAGCACCTAAGATACGACGAACAGCTATAGGGTCTTCAGTCATGATTGACCCACCCTTAGTAATATGTTCCATTACTTGCTCGAAGTAAAAAGCAGCATCGGGTTCACTCTCTAGTACGTTAGCAGCTGTACGAAAGAAGTTACGCAACTTCATATCTGTACTACCATCACCCATCGCTGCAGGCTTCCACTTACCATTACGTTGATTGCTCATTATCATCCTCCTCTACAATCGATTCTTCTAAAGTATCAACTTTTTTTGATAGAAGGTCAACACGTTGATGTATATCATACAATGTTTTTCTAAGGTCATTAAGATTCTGACTTTGCTTAACATCTATATTTTGTGTTTCAGTATAGTTCCAAAATACTACTGCACCAAGAAAAAACAGAAAAGTAATGATAGCTACTTCCATTAGTAATCTCCAATTGTATCAACATATTGACTTATATTTATATTGTTTAATCACAGTCCACGAGAGTTAGTAGACCTTGCTCTCTAGCAGCTTTCATTATGATTGGAGTAAACTTCTCTTCAACCATTTCTTCAATGCGGTCCCAATTACCTCTCATATTCCATTCATCTGGAAAAGGCATATTACTTTTTCTAAGACCTAAGATCTTAAGCTGTTTGCCACGATTCATCAAACCATTGTTAAAGATATCGTACACAACATTCTGTGCTCTACGGAAACGCTCAAGCTCTTTATTAGCTGTGTACTTTTTTGGACACTCTCCTTGATCTGGAAAGTGATCCAGATCGGAAAGCATTCCTCGAAGTCTGTTTGTTGTAGGTGTACAACCCCATTCAATATTCATAGTCATTATGACACCTTCCTTGCCATTACTTCGTTAAGATCAAAAACTGAAAAGTAGATAGGTCTAGCAACTGTCTTACCAGTCTCATCAGTTTCAGTTTCTGTTTTACTAAAACGTACTAATGTAGCAGCTTTCTTGATACCTTTCAGAGCTTTGCCTGAGATACCATCAAGTTTAATAGCTTGCTTAAATGTTACAAAAAGATCACCTTCGTCAAAACCAAGATCCAAAAGAGTAGCTTCATTCTTACCTGAATAAACTGTTCCTGTTACTGCATTCATCATAATATTTTCTCCTTCTATACATTCCTTATCCCATATTGTAGAACAGAAGTCAACAGTTAATTTCAAATAAAAGTAACTTTTTTTATAAATACATTTGAATGAAGGAAAGGAAGATCTATGATCGATCCAGTAAGTGCTATTGGTATGGCTACAGCTGCCTACCAAGGATTGAGAAAAGCTATCAATACGGGTAAGGAATTATCCGACATGGCTGGTACTCTAAACCAATGGGCAACTTCTATGAGTGATTTAGATTTTGCACATAGGCAGGCAGAGAATCCTCCTATGTTTAAAAAGATATTTGGATCAAACCAAATAGAGCAAAATGCTTTGGAAGTGTGGGGTCATAAACAAAAGGCTAAAGAGATGCGTGAGGAATTACGGTCTCATATTAATTTTGTCTATGGTCCATCGGCCTGGAAAGAGATTGTTGCTATAGAAGCTAGAATGCGTAATGAACGTAAAGAAGCAATCTATAAAGCTGAAGAACGTAAACAAGCCATAATAGAATGGACAGTTGGTCTAGCATTAGCTGGTGTAGCTATTGGACTGCTAGTATTCTTTATATGGATATTCTCAATGCGTTAATCTTTAAGGACAATGTCGTAAGCTCCAATAGGAGCTTCCCATGCCTTCATTAGCTTCAGATACATTTCAGGTGTAAAAGAAACTACATCAAAACAATTCTTACGTTCATTCCATTGTCTGATATGACAAAAGTTGTCATACAATAAAGCTGAGACATCTTCTAGTTGACCTGTGTTATCCAATATGGTTATACAGGTCTCATCCTCTTCCATCTCAACCGTAAACATTAGCTATACTTTTTATCATGGGCTTTACCTTTTCCATAGTCACCATCATAACTACTTAGGGCTTCAGCTTTCCAGCTCAAATACTGACCAATACGAGTACCAGGCTTGATAAGCATCCTACCACAACTAACATGCATAACTCCCGCCATGACTCCGGCATATCCCGTATCGTAGAGTCCAGAAGTAATAAACACCCCATTACGATTGAGAGTGGAACGAGTAATAACAAATCCTGCTTCATCAGGTCCTACCTCTATTTCGTTCTCCATAATAACTTCATATGTACCAGGATAGAGATAGTAGTATCCATCTTCAAACACTTCTAACTCTTGACTACCTCGATGTATCTTTACATCTTCGTCTATAGTAAAGTCATTAGACGATATAGCAAATACTTTACCAAGTCTTAGATCTACAGCATTAGGTTGTACATCACCCTTTTGTATTTCTGTAAGATTAGATGTAGTTAGATCACCACCAATATTAATCATTGTCATAGTTATTATTTTCCCACGCTGATATAATGTTTCTAAAACCTATCAATACCCAATCATACGATGTATCAGAGTTCTCGTCAACATACTCAACTAATTTGTTGTATTGATCTTCTGTCATATTATCTGTATCTTCTATTCTAAACCAGTCATGAACTGTTTCCATTGCCCATCCAGTCAAAATGGATTCAATATTATCAGCCCACTTATGTAACTTAACATAAAGCTCAGTCACTATATCATCTCCTGTTCTAAGATATATCTATTCACTTTGTATTCTGGAGCACAAAATACATTTTCAATCATTCTAAAACCAAACTGTTCAATAAGCTTAACTCCAAGCTTTTGTGCACTTATTGGATCTTGCAAAAATATTGAACACTCGGTATAGCTATCAAAGGTAGGTTCAGTAAATATAAAAAAGTCAGTGGAATCATTTCCTGGTAGGAACTGCATTATGACCACCACCATAAACTTCATTCTTTTAATTCTTTCCTAAGTTCAGCACCTTCATAATTTTGCATGGCAAGATACTTTTCAAGCACAGGATTATCTGGCTCCATTCTTTTAACTTCTTTTGCAAGAGAGTAAATCATTTCATAGTCTAATCGAGTTTTAAGATGTTTGCCCATTTTTACTCCCTGCATGATAACAAGCTAGTTGAATTTTATAATACTCATTCTCTTCAAACTTATTCCAATTAGTAGGAGCAATAAGCTCACTACACTCTGTTAATGTCATAGGTGTTTGATTAACATATTGATTACCCATATACACCCAATCACCCGAGACAGTCTTTCCCCAGATTGTGATAACTAATATTACTACATCAGTTAGGTCCATCTGATTTCCTTTCTAGTTCATTAAGAAGGAAAATAGAATAATGTATTATCTTCATAACATCTTTAGGATTATCCCCATCTTTTTTTCCAAAACGTTTTGCATACTTTATGATATTAGATTGAAATGCTTCTTTAGCAATACCACAATCTTCCCAATCATCTACTACGTCTCTGTTGTTCTTACCAGCATAATGAGCAGAATAAGTAGCATCTATGTATGCTTGTATTCCTTGTATGATCTTATCTTCATTACGTTTGTATTCAGTCATCTGGAATATTCCTCTAACAATGTATCAATATACCGCATATTATGCGCAGCTTTTCCTAGTCTTATATTCTCACCTGTTCTATGACTAAAGTCAACTTCTATTTCATTCTTACCTTCTATCAATCCAGTAGGTGAATTATCAAATAGTATATCACACAGACCAGCCCACACAGCAGCAGAACTATCCCATGTGTCAATAGCCCACAAGTATTCTTTTACTAACTGAATCTCATTAGGACCATCTACCATACCTAAGAAGTGAATCTTCTTACCATTCTCTTTTGCTCGTTGTAGTATATTATGTTCATCTAACAACTGCATAAACTTCCATCGCGATAAGAATCTTTGTAGCTTATTGTCTTTTTCTACTCCATACGCCAAAGGTACAGCAAGAATAGAGACACCTATGTAGTCTACTTCTTCAGCAGTAGATGCCCAACCAAAAGCACCAAGGAGATCATCCACATCACCAGCCTTACCTTGAGGTACAAAGAAAGTTCCAAACCCATGAGCTCTCAACTCAGGTGCCATCTCTCTTGCTTTGTCGATTGTCTTTCTTGCAGGTTCTCCAGGATAATCTGACATAACAATATAGTCAGCTTTTACTTTGTATCCCATATCAATCAACTTATCTGATGGATACATCTCTCGGCCTTGCTTATACATTTCAAACGCACTGTTATCCATAACATTGATATAAGGCATCAATGAACGAGAAGAATCACGATTAGAATACCAGTTACGATATTGCTCATCTTGTTCTACTAAGTGTGCTAATGTTAGGTGAAAAGGTCTACCGGATGCAAATAAATCCAAATACGCCGTTGGCGTAATGTGTGCAAATTCTGTCATAATATCTCCATAATAAAATAGGCAGAGTCAACTGCCTACTGTGCTTGATGTACGTGATGAGGTGGAACTCTGTGAGCACTCTTTCCTGTTTCAATGTGAGCATAAGAACGACCACCCATCTGTTTTAGACCTTGGTATGTTCCTGATACTTTCTTTCCTGAATCTTGATGAGTAAAAGATACTTCTTTACCTTTCATCTTCTTCAGTTTAGCTTTTGCATTCATTACTGCATCAGCTTCTGCAATGTGTTGCTTAAGACTTTGCATGTTAGATCCCATATGATTAAGTTGTATACCAGAGTATTTATAACTATTCATACCGCGCCGTAGAGCCATTCTCACCGTCTTCTGACACGGTTATCTCTAAAGCTCTACCAGGATACTTAGCATTAATTTTCTCTGCTAACTCATCTGAGATCATTTCGCAACTGCGATGGTTGAGCTCAAGAATTCCATCAGAATAAAGAGCATCACACCAGCGCTTAAACTGAATAAACTCAATATCGCGATCATCATGAAAAACTTGAATACCCACTCGAAAATGGAAAATATGGCGGTGAGCATAACCGAGAAAGCTAACATCGTCCCAACCACCAGTAGCCAATCTGGTATCATCTTTTGCTGCAGGGTACAGATGTACCCCCTCCTTTTGAAATGTTATCCATATTTGATTAAACGTTTTCTGCATTAACTTCCTCTTTCATTTTATACAATTGCCAGAGTACCCACTTACGTTGCTTCTCTGTAAGTAAACGTAATTCAGTAATCCCACTAGCTTCAGTATAATAGTTTTTTGTTGGACAGTCAAGCACATTTTCAACCCATACTTTGGTGGGACCTGGATTAGGAAAAACTTCAGTAAGCCATCTTTGTTCTTCTGCCTCAGCTTCTTCTTTACTATCAAACATCATAGAAAAATCGGCTTTGATATCCCAATCTAAATACTTTTCACTTTTTAAGTAACCATCATCTACAGATGGATCAAACCTACGTAGTACATCAGATTGATGTGTTATACCAAACTTACAAAATACTTTACCTTCAGGAACTGTAAACTTTTTGTTCCTCATTGTTAAAAAATAAAACTTATACATAATCATCCTTTAATTACTAGCGTCCATAATATACTTTTCCATCATCTCTTTGAGATCGTGATACTTTGCTACCTCATCTAATTCCATTTCGATAGCTTCAATAATGTCTGGGTGTTCTCCAACTCCTGCAGCATTGTGCATATAGACTTCCACATTAGCAACGTGTTTATCAATATGACCTTGTGCATGAGATAAGAATGCCTTGATAAGTATTTCTCTCATTATGTCCTCGTTCCTGCAAACGTCTGTTGCATTTTAATATAGTCTAAGAATTCATTCTTGACTGATGGGTTAAAGAACTGACCTCTCAGCTCACTTGTTTGGGTCAAAGAAGAATGAGCCATGATACCTCGGTTCTCACAACATCCATGAGTACCTTGAATATATACAGCCAAGTCCTTTGCTCCGGTATGTTTCTGAATCTCATCAGCAATAGCTTTTGTCAACTCTTCTTGTAAAGTTCCACGACGAGCTACGTGCTGTGCAATTCTAGTATACTTAGAAAGACCAATTACTTTGACGCCTGGTAGTAGACCAATATATGCCACACCTGCAACTGGTTGGTGGTGATGTGAACACATTGAACGAATCTCTGATCTCGTTACAATCATACCTTGGTATCGAGTCTCAGCATCATCATTAGGGAATGCTGTTACAGCAGGTGAAGGTGAATAACGTCCTCCCATGATCTCGTTTACATACATCTTAGCCATACGACGACCAGTATCCATTGCATTGGGATCATTCTTACGATCAATCAATAGAGAGTCAAGAACACCCTCAAACTTATCTTGAAGTTCATCGATTAGTTTCCACTTCTCATCTTCATTGATGTAATCAGATATGTTATCGTTTGACCAGTAACGTACGCCTGCAGACTCTAGTCTTTCGCGTACAATTTCAGACATTGTTGCTTTCTTAGGTGATAGTGCCATTTATTATTCCTTATGTTCCAATAGCGTTTCCAAATAGGTAGACGTGCATTCGACCAGCGACATTAAAGCCTCTCTCAAATGCCATCTTAGCAACATCGCCAGCAGTCTCTTCTTGTTCTTCAAGACGTGCACCTGTAGGCATAATCCATACTGGATACTTTACACCAGCTTCACGGAACATGTCAACAACTTCATCTAGTTCTTCCCATTGATCCTCTTCTGGTCCTACAACAAACTTTAGTTGTCCATTTTTAGAAACATCATAATATGAACGTACAATGTCAGGATGTATAGCCTTTTCTCGTTTCTCGCCAGCTACACTCCATAGCTTAGGTGATATAGAAAAGAATGCTTCAGGTGCAAAAACGTTACTCGCAATTGTACTTACAAAATCATCTGTAAGTTTCTGAGTGCCGTTCGTCTCCCATGTAATAGAAGCTGGGAGGTTGCTTGCCGCATTGTACCGTGTCTCAGGAATTGGTCCACCAGGCATACTTCTTAGACCTTCGTAGATATCTAAGAACGCCATCTGAGCATGGCGCATAAGTGGTTCACCACCTGTTATACATAGGTGATTATGTTGCATAGACAAAGGATGACGAAAGTAACCTTCTGGGTTCCATTTAGTCTTCATTATGTCTATAATCTTCTTAGCGATAGTTTCTCCTGTTTCCTTAGCCATAAGATGTCTAAACTTCTTAGACCAAGTATAGGATGAATCACATCCCTTTTCCCATACGGGTAAATCTTCTACTCTGTTTACCTGTGTAGGATCATAATCTTTATATGGTAGATCCCATGTTTCAGGTTTAGTCGGAAACTTTTGACCAAAGCCATCACATTGTAAGTTACATAAAAAGAATCTAATCCAAGCAGTAGGTACACCAGTATAGTGTCCCTCCCCTTGGATTGAGTGAAAGATCTCTGAATAAGTATATTCTTTAGCTTTAGCTACTGTAGGTTTTACCTCAGGTGTTGATACTGTAGATAGCACTATTTGCTCCATGTTCCATACATTCAACTGACTCTACCCAACATCGGCCGTCAGTCATTTCGTTAACTATTTCTTGTGCTTTATTATACGCATGTTCAGCAAACTTTTCAACACCTACTCCATCAAGAATATTAAGATCTGCGAGATCTTGATTCTCTAGTATCTTAAATGTATCAATATATGGATCTGCTGTATCTAATACAACTTTGTGATCAAAGTTATCTTCTAACCATTTCTTTAGTGGTTTCAATCCACCAAAGTCTACAACCCAGTTACGTTCATCTAATTCACTAGCTGCAAACGTAAACCTAAAAGCAAGACTGTAGCCATGTAAGAATTTACAATGACTGTGCGCTCGAGGTTGACGAAAGCAGGCCGACAATCCTATATTATGACCATATGTCTTGGTTGATCTATACTGCATTACTTCTCTCCAATTTCTTTATTCCCATAGTCCAGTTTTCTGCTGCATCTTCTACATATCTTAAAGACTTATTAGGAAACTCTTCTGTAAAAAATCTCTTACCATTATCATCGAAATACTTAATATAGGCAACCTCTTCTTTGTAATTAATATGTATTTCACAATAACTTTTATCTGTTTCAGAATAGTAAGTAGAAAGTTTCCTGCCCATATAGATCTCCTATAAAAAATTAAGTGCTTTTGGATAAATTTTTGAGATAGCTGTAGCAACAGCTTTAGCTACCTCCATGTGTTCTTTCTGAGTTCCATTAGATGAACGTAACTCAATATAATGTATCCAGCTTCGAATAGTACCATTGACATATAATTTACTTACAGTATTACCTTCTGGAAGTACTACTCGTGCTTGTTCTTTTGCAATACCATTTTCTATTGCCCACTCATAAGCTGCTTTAGCTTCTTTTATTACTTTATTCTGTTTAGCTTCCCATTCCATAGATAGTTTTTTGTTTTCGTTTGTGATACTGTTCTGACGATTCTTATCATCTTGAAGACGAGCCTCACGTATTACAAATGAATTATTAAAAGAACGAATATCAGCGTAGCGCTGGCTAAACTCTTGAAAGGAAAATGATCTATGTCTGATGAGTTGTCTTGCAATGTCTCTTGTTGTTTCAATCTCGATGCACGCTGATGCCATTTCGAATGGCGACCAGTGCTGGTGTTTGATGAGATAGTCAAGTAACTTTGTTGTTGTCTTGGAGTTAACTTGGTTTGATGGATTGGAGACACGGGCGCAATATGCGATGAGGTCTTGTATGTTGTCGAGCCCACCAACGGACTCCCCTGTGTGGATACGACCAGAGGGTTGGCTAAAGGATACGAGACGTGCATTCAATTAACATAACCTCCAGTGCTATCAAAGGTCTTTACTTTATCTTTATATGATACAATAGCATCTATCATCTTATCATAATCTTCTCCAGTAAGAGATGTTCTGTATAGACTTAAACCAATTGTAGTTAACACAGCTGCTAACATTAATGTATCATTCTCTTCTGAAAGTTTATTAGTTAAAAGAATATAATCTCCATACACTCTTTTAAATTGTTCTTCATCATATTCTTCCATTACTTTCCTTGTCCTCTATATGATTTCTTTGATAACTTTTTTGATTTATTCATTGAAGACTTTTTGACATTACCACGTCCTATACTTGTCTTCTTGTTAATCTTTATACCTTTCATTGATCTAATATATCCTTTTCACTTGGTGCGTTTTCTAAACCTTTAATCCATATACAATCAACCATTTGATTTTTACTTGTTACTAACACAGATGCTGGTTTCAAAGCCTTGATGCATTCATCTTTATCTTTGTAACTTCCAACATGAAAGTAATCTATATTTTGCCCTAATAGAGCTAACCATACTAGTACCCACATATCTCACTCCATCTTGAAATCTTTGAATCTATTGTTAACTTCTGATTTATCAAATGCAGGAGTGTCATCTACTACTCCTTCATCTGGATTATCTACATCATATAATCTCATTCGAGATCTATCAATACCAACCACAAAACGTTTTTTATAGTTAGGATCATTGTATCTGTTCTTCAATTGCTTAACCATAACCTGGCCAAGAGCTTCTAGTTCTTCTGATGATACCAAAGCAAACATTAAGTCTGCTGTAGCGGGTAATCCAAAAGACTCGGACGTATCCTCAAGCCCAGGATCCGAGCTAGAGAAACCACTACGAGTCGTCTGCGTTGCAGTGACGATCGGTACGTCGAACTCGACTGCAAGGCCACGTAACTCTTCAGCAATTGCCTTAATGTACGTGTATGAGTTGATTGCACCACCCATTCCTTTCATTCTACTAGAAGAACAAATGTTGAGATAGTCAATGAAGATCATCTCAGGTACAAAGTTCTTCTTTAGTTTTAATTCATTGAGGAGAGCTCTAAAGTGCCCAGAATGAGCAGAACCAGTTGGATATTCTTTTATAATAAGTTTACCATTAGTACGAGAAGCCAATTCATCAACCTTACTAGTCAGCATAGGTTTAGATACATGTAATAGCTGATCCAATGGTATATTCAATAGGTTTGCATCTATTCGTTCAGCAATACGCTCCTCTGCCATTTCCATTGTAATATATAGTACATTTCGTCCTTGAGTTAATACATTACCAGCCATATGACACATAAACAAAGATTTGCCAACCCCAGTACCAGCGAGACATACGTTAAGAGTCTTGTTAGGCAAGCCTCCTTTTGTAATGGTGTTAAAGTAGTCCAGGTCGAACGGAATCCGTTCTTCGTCTTCATGATAGAAGTCATACCTGAGCTCGACGTCTTCGATATAGTCGTGGCCCACGGAGGGATCGAATGTGACCGCAAGAGCCTTTTGTAAGAGGTCGGGGAGTGCGTTCTTGGTGAGTGATTTGTGTTTTCCATCTATGATACTTATCGACTCCATGATTGCATTATGTATTGCTCTATCCTGACACCACTTCTCAGTTGTATCATATAACCACTTTTCATCAGACTCTTGTGTATCAAAGATGTTAGGAAGAATCTCCATAGCTGCAGTATACTGATCATCATTAAACTTATCTGACTGATCAACTTCAATCTTGAAAGACTCAAGTGTAGGTAGTTTGTTATAGTTACTTACAAACTTTGCAACCTCTTTAAAGAGTTGATTGTAAACACCTTCAAAGTATTCTGGTTTAATAAAAGGTAGAACCTTTCGCATGTAAGGTTCATTAGTCAATACATTACGAAGGACTACTTGTTCAATTTTGCTCATTGTTATTTACAAATCCAATCATTACGCTTTCAAGTATTTTACCAGCTTCTCTCTGAAGGTCAACATTATCTGTATCTAATTCATTATCAGGTGTATACTTTATATTGAAGTCATAGTTCATCATACCAGTCTTTTCATTCATTCTAACTGTTCCAAAGTTAATAACAGTTTCTATAAAATCACCTTGCTTTATTCTAATGTCCCATTGTTCTTCGTTATCTTCGTTAGGTACCAATTCGTATTGTACATTTTCTTCATACATATTTGGTATCTTAACCATTAGCATCCTCCACTATATCATCCATAGAGACAAGAGACTGATGGCCAATACTATATTGTTTTTTGATAAACTCTTTGAAGTC